>Ga0307476_10000096_pt1 | contig 94224 bp, 157 predicted proteins | sample atmos_gasesECM2C_2_FD_203314 | JGI IMG/M metagenome (GOLD analysis project Ga0307476, IMG submission 203314) | Hardwood forest soil microbial communities from Morgan-Monroe State Forest, Indiana, United States - atmos_gasesECM2C_05 | ecosystem: Environmental > Terrestrial > Soil > Temperate... | reverse complement strand
GCTCTTCCGATCTCCGAATGTCAGCGCCAAGTACTGCGTGCTCTTGAGCGCCGCTTGAAACGCCGCCAGCGTATCGGCATCCTCGGTTGCTATCTGTCCATTCGAGTTGGACCACGAATTTATGTTCGGGTCGAGCGATACCGTTAGAGTGTCCGTGCCGGGCACTATCGTATAGACCACGTTATCCGACCACCACCGGCCATCGGGAAGAGCCGTCGTGCCAGCGCCCCAGATCATCGGGCGTGCGCTTGCCGGAACCACGCAGGTGTTGAAGCTTTCGCTCATGTAGTTGAATGTCGGCGAACCCGTTACGTCAACTTGTACCGTAGTCGAGAGCGTATGATTGGCGCTGATGTCGTAGGGCTTGGCCGTGTAATAGGTTAGATACGCAGCCCAAGTGTTTGTAGACGCCTGCGGGAACGAGAACTCCAACGCGCCAGTTGAGGTGTCCTTCACGGGGATTGTCGGCACTGAGGAGACCCAGGTGGACAGCTCCCAGTCTTTCGCGACCAGTGAGAGCACGCACGGCGAGCACGGCGTTGGATTGCCGCCGCCGCTTCGTTTAGCCGTAGTCGGAAATGCAACGAGTATCAATAACGAGATGACCTTCAGTTTTGTATTTCTCATGGCAAAGGAGTTCCGAACACGTACACATCCGCAGTGGCCGCCGATCCATTCGCCGTCGTGAGCGAGAAGTAGAGCGTTGTCGCATTGGCGGACGTGGCTATTGTGATGGCCGGGTTATAAATCGCGGTCGCTGCCGTTAGGCTCGTGTAGACTGTAGCCGCTGAATACAGCGCAGTTCCGCCCTTGGAGGCCGCCGTGTATATCGCCCCCACCGCGAGGCCCGCGCCCAACGATGTCGAGGCATTCGTAATTGTGACGCTCTGCACTTGGTACTTGCTTGCTCCTCCTGGAATAGTGACCGTGATGGCCTGATCGGTAGTGACGTTTAGATTTGCGGACACCAGTTTTCCGAGCAACACGTATCCGCTGCCGAGCGTCCCACGAATAGTGGGCGGTTGAGCCAATAGAGGAAATGCAAGAAACGCATAAAGAAGCTTACGGAACACTGGATGTTGCTCCTTCTGAGGTAAGAACTAATTGAGACATAGGCATCTGGGCGATTGCCAACTTTATGGCTTGAACGCCCGAGATTACCGCTGAATAGAATAAGTACGTCTGATTTCCGGTAGGACCTCCCATTAGCATCACGTCGGCTGCTTGCCCTGATGATCCTACCGCTTCATCCGGCGCAGTCCCTAAAAATTGAGGCATCGGCATAGGCGTCCAAAATGAATTGAATGAGGAGGCATCCCAGCGAGTCATGCCATTCCCCGATGCTCCTGATATATTCGGACCACCCCACATATACCAATGTCCTGAAGGTGACTGCCATAGCATTGGATAGCTGCAATTTCCTCCGATACCTATGATTGGGTTGGCCGATACTTTTGTCCAAGACGCTCCATCATCTGACGAGGTAGCGCCACCGCATTGAAATATCCCTAAAGGCCCCTTAGCCTCATAGATCATATACGAATGCGTTGCGTCAACTCGCAACCACGCGCTGTTATATACTGTATTGCTGTCCCACGCTCCTGAGCTACCTAAAGGAATCGCGCCAGCGGTTAATACTGTCCAGGTTAGGCCGTCCGATGAAGTAAGGGTGTCTATTACAAGAGTGGACCGGTTCAGGGCTGACATCTTATAATGCGTAGAATCAACACGTATAACGTAAGAGGCCCCATAACCGTTGAGCACTGTTGTAGGTGTCGCCCAGGCGCTCTTACAGTCCGGAGATGTTGAGTATGCGATGTTACTTCCACTTGACATCCACATTTTGCAGATATTAGCCGTGTAGTCCCAAACGATAGTAGGTTCTATCGGTTGACCAGATTCAATCATCACTCCCTGTCTCTGATATACCGTGCCAGTTACAGGGAAGGACGCGTGATAATCCTGAATAAATACCGGTCGCGATACAACCGCTGCCTGAATCGCCGTATAAGCCGCCTGAATCTCGCTCAAGGACAGAGCGCGCGCGTAGAGAAGAAAATAAGCCATCGTTCCCGCCCAGTAGACATTGTGGCTTGTGCATCCAGCACCAAAACCCTGTGCTCCAATGGTGGCGCAGGTAGCCGTGAAAGTCGGGTTACCTCCAAGGTCCAACGTTACGGAGTAAGGTGACTCTATGTTTCCCGATTTTAGGCTTCGTCCGGCTCTCTGGAAGATATAGCCGTGGTATTCGCCATTCACATAGTGCGCCAAAAAGTTGTTCGGCACAGCAGCAGACCCTCCACTACCAACCAATTCAGAAATGTTTCCTTGAGGCCCCATGCGCGCGTGATTAGCGTTAGCGGAATCGGCTTCTTCCCACACGATATTATTATTGGAGCCAGTCATTATAATAAGCATCGTGAAGTCAGTATTCCCAGATAGAACAGGTGTGTACTGGCAAATATCACTTGTGCCGTTGAAGGTGGTTCCCTGCGCCACCTGTGTTGTGCCAGTTAGGGTGCAGTTATTTCCATTACCAGAAAGATCCGTCAGCGCCCCACTCCCTACTGTGACGCCATCATATTGCACCTTGAGGCCAAGAGTTGGTATCTGAGCACAGCAACACCAGGTACAAGTAAATAATATGACTAACGACTTCATTTTGTATCCTCTGCGATAAATGCTAATATTCCAGGATCGGCCGAAGTACTTCCAGAGAAATTGCAGACCGTTACTTGCACCGTATCTATAGCGCTCACAAACATTGTCATCGCACCCGCGAAAGCAATTGCCGGAAATCCCGGGGTGATCGGGTCTCCTAATGAGGCTCCTCCCAACGGCAAGGTCTTGCTGTTGCATGACCCATCGTTTAGCGCTCCAAAATCCCACGAAAGCGTGCCCTTCGGGTTGCTGCCCACGGTTATTCCGCACGCGAAACCGCCTGTGCTAGTCCAGTTCAGGTGAGATCCTCCAGCGTCCGCGCATGGTGGAAGAGGTGCCCCTGCTCCGACCGTGAAAGCACCGGTTACCGCTAACGCATCTCCGAATTGTACCTTTCCGAGTCCTGTCTTGATTGCAAAATTAGTACCCGTCCCGGATGTTTGATTCTCAATCTGTAAACCCACCAGATTCACTGGAGCCCCACCGGCTACAGGTGCGTCTATGTGCACGCCTATACCGGTAGTAATTGGGCCTGGTCCGTTTACGGCAGCGTATACAGCATCCGCCTCTGTAACTAGACCAGTTCCATAATTGCCAGAAAACGCTTCAAGACCTACTAAGCTAGTAGCGGTTCCTCCAGCCTCTACATATGACTCCGCATCCACACCCACTCCGTTACTCACGTTTCCGGTTCCGAAGTGATCGAATTCTCCATAGAGTGCTAGATAATCTGACCCAGTATAATTAACGGTGCTCGTGGTGGGAATCAATGTCTCTGCATAAAGTCCCCAATAACCATTAGGGTCAGGTGACGTGGAATTAACAATTGTTCCAACGAACTGCGTTACTCCTGGTGCGCTCATACCGGAAGCGTCTAAAGAGGAGTTCTGGACTACAAGCCTGTTTGTGCCACTAGCCCCGGTTATAATCCCACCGTTTGCCACCCACAGGCTACTAAGGTCAGGGGCAGTTATTAGCGGCTGTGTAATAGCCGTGTCTACGATATTGGTAAGATGTAAATTAGCTGCCCCGGTACCGCTCGGGCTTCCCATAGCTGTTCCAGAAGCGGCATTCTGACCCAACAGGAACACGGGGTAAAGTGCAACAACGAATAGTAGTTTCATGATTTAGCTCCCCACCATCCAGATCTTTCCATCCCACGTCGCCGTACCAGTCGTACAAGCTCCGGCATTAGGAGCGGTAGCATCTAGAGTCGGAGTAATGGTTACGGCTGTCCCAGTTACCACATGAATAGGCAGGACTCCACTAAACGGTACCGAAGCGCCCTGCGTCGCCGTCAATGCCCAGTCTCCTGTTTTGATCGTTCGCGCGGCATTAGAACCGTATGCAATAGAGAGATACAACTGCCCAGTTCCTGTCGTGCAGGGTGTATGAAGGTCTAACCCATAGGTGATGAGATAGTCTCCACTAGCTATCGAAGAGGTCGCCAGCGTGACGGCAGACGTCGCACTACTATTTGATAAGACGATAGGAGCGGCGCTTTCTGTAAGAGACGCACCCCACGTATTAGCTGCTATACAGGAATTTCCCGTAGTGGTTACGGTGTTGAAGTAATACTGCCCCACCACACAAGCCACAGGAGCGCTCGCTAGTACCGGCATTGGGGCCGCATAGACACATCCGCTGCAATCGCTTGATCCGGTCCAAATGTTGCCCGCACCCAATTCCGGCACTACGCTCGGGTCTATCCCTACGGTCCAGACTCCGCCCGCTTCATTCAGCAGCATTCCGGTGGACGCGATGAGGGCGGTGGTTTCCGCAAAGACGCGCTTATCGACTGCGGTCGCCCAATTGCCATTTCCCGTGCTGTTCAGCGTGAATTGAGAGATTGGCCAACTACCGGCGGCGAATCCAGGAGTGGCCGATTGGATCGAGATTCCAGCAGATGGGCTCACTAAAATCCCGGCGCTTGCAGGCATCATAATGGTGAGGTTGCCCAGCTTATCGCCGTAGATGTATCCAGTTCCTGATGCGCCTGGATTCGCACCGAATGTCGCGCTGGAAGCTCCATAGGTGCAGCCCATCGAGTTGTAGTTGATGGTGATGAGGGTTCCGCCCCCGCCGATGTTCACCACGGTCTGGAGCCCATTCAGCCCCGTGCATCCACTCCCTGTGGCCCCGCTCACGTAGTAGGTGTCCCCGACAGCGATAGAGTTGGCAAGGGCCGAGGACAGCGTGAGGACGGCTTGCGTGGCTGAGGAAATTGTGGAAATTGTGCGCTGGTATAGGGTATACGTCGTACTCCCGAAAGTGGTGTATTGCGCGTAGCCGATGCCGTAAGTGCCGGCGCTCATCGTTAGGACCGTTCCGCTGGTAACCGTCATACTGAAGTCCGTCGCTACGGTGTTGATTAGGCCGCTTCCTCCGCTACCTGCTGCCGCGATCGTCAAGGTATTGCCCCCGGAAGGCGTGACCGTGATATTGGTACCAGCCGCGATAGTGAGCGCACCAGTCAAGGTATTCAGTGAGGAGACTCCAGTGCTTCCACTACAGCCCGTGAAGTATGTCGAGCATGCTGCGCTTGAGGTAACCAACGATGCTTGCATATTGCCGCTAGTGTTGGTCCAAAATTGTAATCCCGTTCCCGGCGCTGTGAAACTCGTCAACTCATAGGGCGTCGTGATCGTTGGTGGGGCTTGCAATACAAACGTTCCGCTCGCGGCCGATTGCGTGGTCCCTTGGGGGAAAACGAAAGCGCCCGCTCCTGAGCCGCCTGCCGTAATAGTCCCACCAGCGCTAATAGGTTCTGTCGTGCTGACCGTAGTCCCGTTGTCGGTAATGCTGGTGTTCTGGCACGCACCGCTTCCGTTGGACGCCTGAACAACCCCGGCACCGCCCGAGGGATTGCAGCCCGATCCTCCACCTGGAGGGGTCGCCCACGTCCCGTCCGCGCGCAAGAAGTTTGTCGTACCTCCGCCGGATGCCGGGGCAACACCCTTGAGGCTGCTGCTGAAGGGATTCAACATGGCCGTGACCTGCGTCTCCGTTAACGCGATAGGCGTGGCGGGAGATCCGTTGTTGTTCCCGATGATGCTGTTGGCCGTGAGATTAGCCATCTTCGCGAGCGTAACGACACCTGGCTGAATCGTTGCGGCCTGAGATCCACTTCCTGGACCTGCCGTAACATCGCTCGTCAACTGAGTGATGCCGCCTCCGCCGCTGCATCCCGAAAAATAAGTGCTGCAGGCCGGACTGGCTGGCGTAGAGACATTTCCGCTGGAATCCGTAGCCAGGATTGATGAACTGCTCAAACTGTTGGTGAATAATACCGCTGGCTTAACGTTGCCTGCACTCGGATTACTGAACATGACGTTCACGCCGTTTGCTGCCGTGCCGTTCTGTATGTTGAGCGTCGTCTGGCTGGAGTTGTTGGTCCCATTGGTCTGAAGCGTGAGGCCACCGCACGCCACTGCTCCAAACGCTCCCGAGTTATTGATGAGGCACTGACCACTGGTGCCTGGCAGCGTAGAGACGCCCGTCCCTCCGTTGGCTACCGATACCGGGAGCGACATCGTTGCGGCTCCGGTGAATAGCGTTCCGTTGGTCTTGAGGCACGTAATGACTCCCGCGCTGGAGAGTGTGCAGTCCTGGGAGAGTGGTTCTGTCACCCATTGCGAACCGGAGCCGATCAGTAGGTTGCCGGAGGTGGCTGTCGTGGTTCCGAGTGCGGCGCCGGCGATTTGGGTGGCGTTGATGCCGCCAGTGCCGATCGCTTGGAGGAGCCCTGCGGCCGTCATGTTGATGCCATTGGCCGTTCCCTTGGCCGTGATCTGAACAGGCAACATCGTGGATGTCCCAATAGTTGCGACCTGAAGAACGGGGCCGGTCCCCGTATTGCCAGTCGTGTCCTGGAAGAGGAAGCCGCTATTGGTTCCCGTGCCTGTCCCGAGCGTAAAGGTGGTGGTGTTGGTCCCCATATTTAGCGCTTCGTTGGCGGAGGGATTCGTGAGGGAACTCCACGCCGTGGCGGCTGAGCCGGAGCACGAACCCCACGTCGGTATTCCACCATTAGTTTCAACGAAACAGAGAGTTCCGGCACCTCCTGTAGCGGTTGCCTGAGGATTCCCCCCCACATTCTGGTAGACGCCACCATTTTGGCCACCCGGTATAAAGGGAGTTCCGCCTCCCCCCCCGCCTCCTCCATTGTTGATGACCTGTCCGTAGGAGCCGGCCGCCAGAAGCAGCAGCGCCGTATATGTTTTATTCACTTAAATCCTCCCAGCCCGTTCCGTCGTACATGAAGCATCCGATTCCCGGCCCCGAGTGCGCGGTCGCAATGTTGTTCCCGCTGTTGAGGTGGCTCTTGATGTTCTTGGCCGTGCCGTTGAACGACAGCGTATTGGCCCCAGCCTGAAGCGTGTGGGTCGACTGCACGCATACCTCGAGTCCGGCCACCAGCGAGACGGCATTCCCCGAGGCATCGGTCAACGCTATGGCCCATGCGTTATTGGTGCCAGTCTCCGTGCCGACGTAGTTTCCGCTACCGAGCGCCGGGGCCCAATATGCACCGTTCCAGGCGATGACCTGTCCGGTCTTGGCGCCTGAGTTGGTCAACTGCGAGAGCGCCACCGCGGCGGCCGTTTGGGGAGTGCAGGGCGTATCGCTCTCCACAACGCTCAACCCGACCTGGTTCGTAGTGGTAGGGACATTCCAGGTGCGGGTATAGTTGGTTCCATTCAGGGAGTACGCTACCGAATAGCAACTCCCCACCGGGACTGCCGTGTCGGTCGGTGTCAACAGCACGCTAAAGGCCCCACTCGTGACCGGGACAACGAGGCCGACGGAATTAGGTGCCACCACCTGTTTCGAAGCATTGAGGAATCGTTGCCAACGGATCGTTGCGTAGCCGTTCGGCATCACGCCGTTGGCCCAGGTGATGGTGTCGGTTACGGTCGTGAGGGATTGCGCCCCAAGGCCGCCAGTCAGACAAATTGCAGCGATCCACCGCATATTTATTTGGCCGGAGCCGTCACCTTCTCGATCTTCCACACCTTCGCGGGGAGTTCGTTTCCGGCCTGATCCTTCGCCCCCAACGAGACCCCACAGTCGCTCCGGATCTTATCCTTGGCGACCCCTACCTTCATGCAGGCTTTCGTGATGACATCTTCCTGTTCCGCGCTCCAGGGCTTTATTTCCTTGTTGTAGTCATCAATCTTGTATTTCTCATTGAGGAGTTGGATCTGCGCGATATCGAGCTTCACCGTTAGCGATTCCTCTTTGGTCAGTAGGTATTCCTTTTTGGCCTCTGGCTTTGGAGCGGTCTCCCCAGACTCCTGGGAGAATCCCGCCACGGCCATCAAAACGAACAATAACTGTTTCAACTTTTCTCCTTCTAATTCGTGTACTTTATTACGAGCAAACCAGGCGCGCCTGGTCCTCCCGGGGCGGGCATAACCCCGTCCACGTTATCGTATGAACCGGATCCGCCTCCGCCGCCGAAACACCCGCCAGAGCCGCCAGTGGCTGACCCGAAGAAATTGGCTCCGCCGCCGCCGCCTCCGCCACCGCCTGATCCGGCCGCGCCCCATTCTCTTCCAGATCCTCCCTTGCCAGGCATCAGAAATGTGGCTCCGCCTCCACCGCCCCCAGAGGCCCCGTTGACGTCGCCCCCTCCGTTTCCAGCCGCTCCGCCGCTGGTCTCTCCAGCCCCACCTGCCACACTTCCAGAGAAGTTGGCACCACCAGCCCCTCCATTATTCGCGGACGGAGCGCCGCCGGCCATCCCTCCTCCCGAACCGCCTCCACCGCCAGCTCCAGCTTCTACGGCGACAGTATTGGAGGGGCCACCTGTCGCTCCCGTACCGTTGGGTCCGCCCGCGCCTCCGCCGCCGGAGAAAGCGCTGTGGGTCCCGGCTGTTCCCCCGGAGCCGCCGTTATGCAGTGTGGTTCCGGTGCCGCCAGTTCCTCCTGCTCCCGCTGCAGACGAGGTGGCGCCGCCCCCGCCGTGTGCCACGAGGGTCGTAGTGTTGAAAGACGTCGCGCCTCCGTTGGCCCCGTTGCTGCCGGCAGAGTTTCCCCCGGCACCTCCTGCCCCCACCGTGTAGGGAATGGAGGCTCCTATCGTGAGCGCGAGGTTGACGACTTTGGCGTACTCCCCACCTCCTCCTCCGCCCGCTACGCCGGGAGAGCCACCGCCATTACCTCCTCCTCCTCCTCCAATTCCCTCAATCGAGTTGTTGGAATTGTTCCAGCAGGTCGGAACCGTCCAGGTGCCGCTGGCGGATGTCAGGAATATAGTGTTGGTTCCGGTCCCGCAGCCAGGGCCAGGCGGGGAGATCGCCAGACAACTGGTGGTGGTAAATGGGACAGGGACGTACTGGGCGTAGGCCGCAAGCCCAACTGCCAACGCTAGGGTAATGGATCTCCTCATCTGCATCAGTCCGGTTGCACCATGATCGATCGCGGGAACGTAATGGTGGCGCCGTAGAATTCCGCGCTGGTCGCCGTGTCGGTAGCGCGACCGACCGTGACCTGCATGAGGGAGCCACCGACACAACCCGTAACATCGGTGGAGTTCATCTGTACGTTGGAAGTCGCCCAGAATGCGTTCGCGTTCCCGTTCAGGGTAACGGTGCTCGAGGAGTGCGCTGCGTTCGCGACTACATCATCCGTAGTGGTCCCGTCTCCCTTGTAGCAGGCGACCTGAATCTGCGGGATGATGGTGTGGCCGCTCGCCGTATCGGTCGAAGCGAGCTGGAACCGAATGTAGGGGTTGACTCCCGTGTCCCAATCAAGCGGGATCTCTACTTGAAAACTGGCAAACGTTGAGGACGTATCGCTGATGGCGATGTAGCCGCCTACATTATGGACACCAGACCTGCAGGAAGCCGATCCTCCGGAGCTTATCGACCATCCAGACCCAGGAGCCCCGGTTACGCAGTTGGCTGCGGGGATAAAGTATGTCGACGGGAATGGCCCTCCCCCTGATCCTCCCCCTATGCAGGCCCAAGCCGACCCGTTGTAGAGGGTTTCGCAGGCGTTCGCTGTATTGTAGTAAAGCGCGCCCGGGTTGAAGGTATCGCCCGTGGTGGCGGTGGGGTTTACGGTGCCGCTCCCCGTCTGGATGTAGTTCGCGGCCGTGAAAGACTTCGCGGCCATTCCTCCGCCAGGAGCCTGAATGACGTTGTACTGGGTGCCCGTTCCGGAGGTTGCGATAAATCCTTCATCTGCCTGAACAAATCCGGTAGCAACCGCGATTCCAGCGACTGAGGAAGACGCTGCCGTAACGGTCAGGAGTTGGCTGCCGTTGTTCCACATCAGGTTGGCCGAACCTCCTAAGGCACCAGAGTTATTGAACTGCACGGAACTGTTGGGAGCCCCCGGGGAACTGGAGCCAGCCATCCCCAGACAACTCCATGCGGTCCCGCTATAGAGTTCCTCGCACGCGTTCGTCGTGTTGTAGTACATCCACCCTGCGTTCGGGCTATCTCCAGAGGTAAGCGTCGGAATGGCAGTGCCGTTTCCAGTCTGGATATAATTCAGGGCCGTGAAGGATTTCCCATAGAATCCACCGCCAGGGGCTTGAATCGAATCATAGGCCATGGCGGTTCCGGGCGTCGCAAGGAAGCCCGCATCCGCCTGAATGTAGCCAGTTCCGACCGCGATCCCCGCCACGCCAGAGGATGCCGACGTTACGGTGAGGAGCCGACTACCGTTGTTCCATGTGAAATTTCCACTTCCCCCGAGGGCTCCAGAACTGTTGAATTGCACATCGGTGTTGGAGCCTCCAGCGGATCCGCTACCGCCCCCTAGCGACACCCATGCAGTTCCATTGAAGACCTGCTCCGCCCCAGAGGTCGTGTTCCAATAGAGTGCGCCGGGATGCGGTGAGTCGCCGGGCGTCATTGTCGGGTTAGTTGCTCCGAAGCCGCTTTGGATGTAATTGGCGGCCGTAAACGACAGCGCGTACATCCCGCCGCCAGGAGCGTTGACCACATCGTATTGCGTCGCTGTAGACGGCGTGGCTAGGAATCCCGCATCGGCCTGGACGTAGCCGGTTCCAACCGCAATCCCCGCTACGCTACTGGTCTGCGCAACGACAGTAAGGAGTTGGCTCGTATTGTTCCAGTTGAAGTTGGAATTCCCCCCAAAATACCCGTTGCTGTTGAACTGCACGTTTCCATTTGAGCCTCCAGGGGTCAAGCCTGCCCCGCACGCCTGAAAGCTGAGGTTGCCCATTCCGTCGCTGGCCAAGCACCCCATAGCGTCCTGCTGGGCCCACCGCCACGTCACATCACTAGCCATGCCGCTGTTGGCCCGCAATATGAAGTGGTTAGGCGCGGTACTGGAGGCAATCCGGAGCGATTGTCCGGCCCACAGGTTTCCGCCCGCGATGAAATCCGCCCCTACCTGAACGTTGCCTGCGCCGCCCGGAGGTTCCGTGCCACCACCGTTGTTGTTGTAGATCGTGCTCCCCGACAGAGTCCAGTAGTTGGTTCCACCGCCTCCGCCACCACCGGATCCGCAAGTTTGGTTGTCGGAGGTGACGAGCGTATTCCCCATGGCATCTTGAAGAACGAGCTTGTACGCGAGACTGCACGTTAGCCAGATGGAGGCGCGGCCGAATCCATCGAGGACCACGGGATTGGAGTTCTGGACTGCGCCGGTGGAATCGGTATAGCTGGCCAGCGGATTGCCGGGGCAGGAGGTTCCGGCGTAGCAGGTGTAGATTTGGCCGCCGATGAGCGGCAAGCCGGTGTTGCTGAAAAATTGTTGATCAAAGGCTGGCGCGAGGCCGTACTGGGCGGCGGCGTGCACTGCCGCACCCAGCAGGAGCGCAATGATGGTTAGTGCTCTCCTCAACGTGCCTCCTCCCTTGCGGGATGGCGGGGAGTGCGTCTCACGACGCTTCCCCTACCTTTGGCCTTACGCTTACGACTACGATTCTACAACATAAATGCCAGTCTTCGTTTAAATCCGATGCGTTGCCCGGCGTTGCCGAGACCAGACCAGCCTTGCGTTGTCTCGCTAAGCCATGACGGGCCCAGCGCCACGCTGAATATGTAGACCATTTTACTGTAGTTTTGGGGAGATAAAGAACCTTGCGATGCCGCGCTTAGAGCGGAGTTGATACGCCACGTGGCGCGCAGACGAGCAATGCCGGGCGCAGACCTGCCGTGCTCTGACCAGACACGCCGAGAAGAACGTTATAAAAGACCACATTAATACCTTGCGTTGCGTTGCCGGGACAGGACTCGCCGGGAGATGCCGTGCACCGACAGGCGATGCTAGGAGCCGCCACGAATCGCCACGATATGCATCGAGGAGCGCGGACTGGACTCGCATGGACGTGCGGTGATTCGTCATGACAAGACCTGCTAGGCGAAGACTCGCCACGACGAGCCATGTTATTCCTTGAGCGCGTCCAGCGTCCTCTGGACCGCCAGAGCTGCCTGAGACTTTTCCACTGCTTGTTCGATCTTCTTGACCTGCTTATCCCGGGTGGCATGCGCCGATATGGAGAGCAGCGAAGCGTAGGCATTGTGTCGCACTTTATCTTGCGGGGGGAGAGCGCTGAAATCCTGGACTGAGGCCAGCTTCCTGAGGGACCGAACCGACCGCCTGTGGATCTGAGTGATGGCGTCGTGCCCGGTGTCGACGATCTCCGTGTCTGCCAGACGCCGTACTCCCTCGTTGCGAACCGATCCGAACACCAGTTGATCGTCGTGCAGGGCTTTGCGCCGTGCGCTCTGGAGTACCCATGAAGCCACGCCGCGGATATCGCGACCGATTAGCTTGGTCAAATCGGCATACAGTACGGTCTCCCCGATCTGCGTCGCCTTGAGACGATCGTAAACGACCCGTGTGTCGATCGAGATCGTACCAATAGGACGCTTTGGATCTTTACCGTTTTTAGTTTCTACTGCCATTTTATTCTCCTTGCGATGCCGTGCCATACCACGATACGACTAGACGAGCCGAGTCCTGCCAGGACAAGCGTTGCCATGCCGGGCCCGGACGAGCCATGAAATCATTTCCTCTTCGTACCCCTTATGCTCCAACCAGGTTTCTTTGGGCCAGAAGCCTCTGGCGTGCTCCTACGCTTTCCATTTGCCAGCCTGTTCGCTCCCGGCGAAATCTTTTTAAACTCCATCGTCAAACTCTTCACCAGATCCTCTGCCATTTCTTCTGCTAGTTCCTCGATGAGTTTGGATATCTTAGATTCCTTTGCCATTTTATTCTCCTTGAGATGCGATGCGGTGCCAAGACTAGACGCGAACAGACCTGCCATGACAAGACGTGCCTAGCTGAGCGACAGGCGGTGACAGGCCACGACGAGAGCATGATGCGCCTGGACTGGCCAGAAGGCGACTCGCCAAGACGTGCCGCGAGATCATTTCACTGCGACTCCCAGGACCTAACGGTAGCTTTGAACCGACCGTAGTATCCATTCTTCGAGGGGCGGAACCGGCCAACTCCGATCAAGGATCCCGCAACATCCATGTGCTTCTCGAAGACCTCCTTGCTGATCTCGTCGTCCAGAATGAATACCTGTACATCGCCCGACCACCGATCAATCAGGGGCAGGCATTTGTTGACGCGCGTTCCAGAACCGCGCTTCCCATCGGCCGGCAGGAAAAGCCATTCGCACTTGACCTCATCGACCGTGATCGGCAGCGTTATGGGATCGGCCACCAGAACCCCCGAGACGAAGCGCTTGGTGTAGGTGGCGTTGCGCTTCCCCGGAATCTTCATCGAGAGGTACTGAGCCGCCTCCGAGAGCGCGTTTTTGATGGCAGTGGGAGGAATAAAAATGTGGCCATCCTCGGACACATGCAGGCGTTCGCGCCACGTCCGCTCTTCCCATTGGTCATAAGATTCATTTTGATTGCGCGGAACTCGATGAGCTTTGCTCTGGGAGTACTGCGAAATCGATTCAAGATGGCATTTTGCCGAAATCATTCCATTTCTCCTTTACGTTGCGATGCCGGGAGCAGACCAGACTCGCCTTACGCAGACGTGAGCCGCCGCGCATTGTAGCGCGTTGACACGCGTTGCGTCGCCCTCAAAGCTTGTGCTGGCATCGTGGGCACTTCTTCGCGCCACTTTCTGTGCGCGGTTTCCAGGCATGCCCACAGTGTCCGCACTTTATCCCGTCCAGTTTAACCTTGACCGTACTGGCCTTCACCTTCATACCGTTCTACGGTAACACGGCGTTACGGTTAAGTCAAGGAGTTTTATTTAGGAGTGCGCGATCTGCACGAGCGTATGCCGCGGAGAAGCGAGGTGGGCTTTTAGCTCCGCATCCGTGAGGCTACCGCGCTGTTGGTCTCGTTGCCATAAATTGCAGCAACCGCCCGCCGCGATCGAGCCGCTGACGCGCTCGCACATCCGCCTCCGCGGTGAGAAATGTAAGCATCTTCCGCAGGTGAAACCGTGGAGATTTTCGCTGTACCCAAGCGTCGATTTGTTGAGAGTTCGGATCTCTGGAACCACCACCGCTTTCGTCGGCTGGGGAACCCAATAATTGCAACCGCCGCTCGGGCCGTTGACCTTTTCGTTGGGAGGGAACAGGAGGCAGTCGGCCTTGGGGCGAAAGAAAGCGCACTGCTGGCATGTGTACGAGGACCCAGCGATTTCCAAATAGCAGCCCGCCGTCTTCGTTATTTTCCCAGTGTGCATAAGACGAACGCCGCGATGGGGAGGGCCATGAGTAAGATGACAGGCCACAGCCAGAGGGGAGCGCATCGGTGGAAGATATCATCTCCCCGAATGATCCGCTCACACTTGCGGCATATTCTCATCATTTCGTTACCTGCATAGAACTTACGGGGCCGGTACCAACGGTCCTTCCTTGAAAATGCCGGGTGTTACACGCAGGTAATCGTACAGCGGGACCAATCCAGAGCCGCAAACCTGCATAAATGCTTTGTCTGACCACTCCTCCAGCCCCCGCTTCGGGATATCTAGGAGTATGTGCGCGACTCGCAGATCCTCCCCGTCCGCTCCCTCAACCGTTATCTTCGTGCCCGGCTGAAACGGCTTTCTCACTACCATACAGAGCACGGTCACGTCTTCGCTTTCGATCTTTGGCATTTAGCCTCCTTTTCTATTTTGTGGCCCACCATAACAGTATCACCAGAATCGCCAGCACAATCAGGAGCCACTGGGGAGAACACTTTAGACAGTAGTCCCCGTACTTGATGGGCTTGCCGCATTGCCAGCACGTTTTTCCACAGAGGTGGCTCATTGATTCACCGCCCGTGGCTGACGCCCGCTGATGAGCGCTTCGAAGTACTGGCTCAGTCGGTAGTGCTCCTTGGGATTGGCCAGCATCTTCGCAATCGTCGTCACGGTAAATGGTACAGGGAGAGTGTTGCCGGCCGCTTCCTCTGCCCCGAGCACGTTCTTCTCGCCCCATGTGGGAGGACGCGACCGGCCACCGCGCGGACCAGTTCTCGGCAACGGCTGGCCGGTATAGACGCTCTTGCTGATGGTTCTGGGGATGATGTCGCTGCCACCACGCGCGCTTTTATTGCTGGAGAGCGCCACGGCGGTTTTGGTGACGGGCCCAAACTTGGATGCGAACGTGCGGGCTGTCCCCACAAGCGCCCCATACCTAGCGACGTTGTGAATCAGCGTTGATAAGTCTCCAATGGCACCCACGAAGAACAGATTGTCATCCACGTCGTGGCCCTCGCGGTCCTTCCCGAGAATAACGCGCGTGGGGTCTTTCGAAAGCTTCCTGGACCAGAGCCAACTCAGAGCCGCTGTTCCTAACAGCGCCGAAACGGCACCCCACAGCATGTAGACTCGCGCGGCATCGCCGGTTAAACCCTTCTGGAGAGCGTATTTCCACGTCGCCAGGTCGGAGTAGAACCAGTCTGGGGCCAGAAATATCGCTCGCGACAGCTCCACTATCGTTCTCCCCACGCCCATGTTCTCCCAATGGAGGCCGCCATACACGGCATTGATTTCCTTCGCGATCAGGCGCATCGCTTCTGCGGTCTCTTTATCCGTTGCGTTGGGATGCGAATCGGACCAGGCTGCGAATTTGAGTGAGGCGTCGATCACCTTTAGTTTGCGCTGCATGACACCAAAGGTGAAGTGGGAGATTGCCGCAGCGGCTTTGTCTGCCTGCTTAATGCCGGGAAGGTTCCGAATCTTTTCCCCGACGGTCGGAAGAGACGTGGGCCGTAGCGCCTTGTAGATCTCAATCGTCTTCCCAGTAATGGGAGTCGTCAACCCAAATCTCATCCAAGCCTTCTCGGCATCCAAGAAGTCTTGACTATCCTTATCGGCCACAAGGGCAGCAGCGGCTGCCCCGGGTCCCATATTGGCCTGTGCGCTCAACGCCAGCGCCTTCATGTGAAATATAGAGAATCCCAACTCAACGATCTTGACAACCTGTTGAGCCTGCCGAACGTTTTGCCACCACGCATACCGCTCCATGAAATTGGGGTCCGTGATGGCGTGCATCGCCTTGGCCACATCGGGCGGCACATATAGGGAGCGCGATGCCAGCCTCGCCTCCCCGGCCTGATCCAGGTACGGCACCTTTTGCTGGAACAGTGGCTGATCGGGTGCCAGCGGAACCCAATCGGCCGGGATCTGGCCGGCGCGTTGCATCGGCTGCGTCCCCCACTTTCCGGTTGCCGTGCTGCGCAGCAGCGTCGTGAGGAAGTGGTAGGCAGCGGTGGTGGCGTACTTCTCGCCATAGACGCCCAGCGCGTCCAGCGCGTTGATCGTCTTGGGTTCGACGCCGTGGAGTACCGCATGCAAAACGGTCGGGTAGGAGCGCTGAAGGTTGTATCGGAACTTTCGCGGTCCGAGGCGCCCGCGCGAAAGTCTCCCGATCCAGGATCCTGCCGTTCTCTGATCTGGCGCAAACACGTGCGTGATGTACTCCTCGTCCGGGATGCTCGAGTCCAGGAAACCCAGTTGTTTCCCTTCCGCCAGATGGGCACGGAAGTAGTTGGTGAGTTCCTGGTCAGCCGCCAGGAGTGCTGGCGAGGGATTTAGCACCCTGTCGATCACGGGTCGCATCTGCATGATCTTTTGGGACGCTACTTGTTGTTGCTGGGGGGAGAGCGCTTGGAATTCGGGATGCGTTCCGTTGCGAAACTCCGCGAGTTCATTGGGCCGATTCTTGAAGTCGCGCAGCAGCGTCAAGGCTTCCTGGTCGAGTGGATCGGGGAGTTGCTGCCGTAGCACATCTCGCAGTTGATTGGTTTCGGCTACGCGGTAATCCCGTTCTCCCGTGGTGAAGGTCCGGATCTTCTCCCCCAGTCGGCTGTCGATGCCGGTCGCATTCAATGTCGAGAGGAGGGCACGGGCGGCATTGTTGCGAGCTCCCAGGAATTGCTGCATCTGCGCTGCGGGCGAGCCAGCGGTCTGTAGTGCGGCCCGCACGTTCGGCGGCGTGATGGCGACGGCACCGCGCTCACCTGCTTTTTCGGGAGTCAAGCCAGCAGGAATTTTATCTGCTGCTGGTCCGCTTCTGGCGATCGCTAAATCTGGGGTGATCGCTGGATTCTTCCAGGGCATTAGTAGGGCGGATGGCTTGCCGTCCCTGAAGAGAACAAGCGGAGATGCCGCGCGCGTGGATGTCGTGGACGCCTTGATGTCATCGGCCCCTATTGCGCTTTTTATAAATGCCAGTTTGTTGGCATCCACGGTGACAATGTTGCCATCAGCATTCACGAAGAACGCTGGCATCTTGCTCCCTACCGTCTTGTTACTCCTGTCCGCCCCGAGGAATTGAACTGGCTTTAAATCTGCGCCGGTGGACCTTTCCCAAATGGTCGTCGCTTGCTCCGGCGTAGCGCTGGGAGTCTTAGCCGCTTCAGCCAATGCGGAAGCCTTTCGAGGAAGACCGGCCATGGATTTAGGACCCTGAACGGCGCTGATCGGCATCATCATGGTGCCATCGGTGACGAATGGACTGTTGCCCAGGATGACATTTCCGTTCCAGATCCCCTTGGTTCTGGCGGTTGGCTTCAAGTCGCCAATCGGCTCCAGCCTCTCGGCGAGACTGATGGACGCCGCTTTATCCTGCTCTTCTATGAGTCGCTTTTCTTCCTGTCGGTCTGCGAGGACCTTGCGCTCGTTCTCCACGGCCTTGCTGATCTGTTCAAAGTCGTACATGTCCCGCACGTTGGGAACGCGCGATCGCTGGAGACCTTCCTCTCGGATCAAATTGTCGATAGCCGAAATCTCTTCCTGTGCTTCGTTTCGAAATATCTGGAGTCGCTCTCCTCTAACGTGGCCCTCCATTCTCTTGGGGATGTCCTCTTCAGCAGTCAGCGGGAAACTGAGATAATTCCTGGCGGTTGATACCGCAGCATTGCGGATCGCCTGCTCTTCCTGTTGCGGAGAAAGATAGGCGCGTCCGTCCTCAACTCTCACTGCTGCCGCCCTGGCGATTGGCTCCAGTTCAGTGGTTAGCGTTTTTTCAACCGTGCTGTATCTGTCGCCGGTTCGTCTTCCCAGTTCCTCGTCGAGCTTAAGTCCTGCGGCTTGACGGAGGATTGGGTTATCGGACTCCACGGCATCCTCCAACATGGCGCGGTAGGAGCGCTTCGTTATCGGATTTAGTTCCGCATATAGACCATCCAGCTTATCCTTGGCGACCTCCAATTTCCTTCCCGCCGCCTCGCGCGTTTTTGTCCCGTATCCGGCTTTATCGTATTTGGCTTGAAGACCCTCCACTATTGGGGTTTGTTCGTCGATGGCCTTCCGCAGACGGTCGTACTCAGATTCGATCTGCTCGCGTTCCGGGGTTCCTTTTGCGGGAGTCGTCCTCCCAATGGAAGTTCTTCCCGCCGCTGCCGCTGGCGTACTCCCCCTTTCGCTTGCCGCAACATAGTGCTCATCCAAGTTGTTGGGGTTCGTACCCGCGCTCGGCACCAATGTTGCGCGCTGTTCTGGGGGAAGACGCATTGGGCTGTCATGCGGGTGCAGGTAGATTTGCTGGTTCTGCCGCAATTGCAGCATCGCGCTATCGAAATCCGGCTTGCCAACATCGGGGAGTGCCGCACGCAGCCGCTCCATCGAAACTGGAACTCCCGGCGTCGGCTCCAGGGCCCGCATTGCTGACATGATCCTGTCGGGCAGGGGAGGACGCTCTTGGGGAGGTACTGAGAGAACTGCTGCCGTAACTGAGGGAACAGGGGCCGTAACTGAGGAAACCTCCTCCTTCCCCGGAAGCGTAGCGGGCGGTTCCTGCGCTACTTCTGGATTTGGTGCTCCAGCATCTGCCGCGTTAGGAACGGCCTCCCCCGGCTTCAGATTGTCCCATGCAGTATCGGCGTGCCGCTGAAAGTAGATCCCCGGCTTGGCATCGTTCTTTGCTTCCGTCATGACCCCCGTTTTGGGATTCATTCGCCACAACGATCCGGGGTCCATGTGGGTCCGGTCCAGCATCGCTTGATTGTCGATCGATCTATCCTGGGGAGAACCGTTTTCGCTCCATGCCAGCGCCGTGTGGATTCCAATCGAGTGCGTGATGTTGAGGATTTTCTGTCCGGGTTGGTAATCCGCCATCTGCTGCTGGATGCCGCCGATGAATCGCTGGCTGAAATCGTTGAACGATTCCCCTCCAGGAGGGGCCTCATCAGGACGCTTCACGATGTAGTCGTCCATCAGGGCCTTGACCTCTGTTTGCGGCCTCCCCTGAATCTCTGGCCCCAGATTCCACGGAGCAAGTGCTTCGTCAGGTTGTGGTTTGACACCAGCGACTTCCCCTACCGCTGCACCAGTTTGCTCTCCGCGTTGCTTCGGGCTGGTGTTGACCTCGTCGACGTCCGCAACCTTCTTCGCATCGGTCTTGGCGTCACGTTCCCCTTGAGTATCCAGGGGGAGGTCGGTTTCGCCCGTCACTACATCTTCCGCAGATCCGGTAGATCCCGCCACTGCTCCAGCACGCTCGCCCGTACCCCCGGCAGCAGATTGAGGCTGAGCACTGCCAAGTCCGCTTGGTCCCTGTGGCGGAACTCCCCGTACAGGTACGGGTGGTTCACCTCCAGGTGCGCCCCCTTCAACTCCTGCTTCGCCTCCTCCCACCGTTGCTGGCTGTTCAGCCCCTCGACCTTCACCCACACTGACACTGGGAACCTCCTGTTGTGGTCCCGCCCCTGCCGCTTGTGCCTGAGGGATCACCTCCTCTCCCGGAGGGGCGGGTGCTTCTGGTGACGATGGCGGCTCTTCTGGAAAGCTCCAGCCTTGCTCTGCCGCCTTATCGATATCGCCTTCTATCGACTGCGCTTGGTACTGCCTTATGAAATTGGCTACGGATGGGTAATCCCCTTCATGTAGCACTTCTCCCGTATCGGGATCGATTACGTCGTAGCTTGAGGGAGAACCATCGGGGCCAAGCGTGGCGGTCCGGACCGACATTGGGCGGTTCAGCCCCTCTACTGGAGTGCCCTCCCCTTGGCCCACGGGAGTTTGCTGCTGAGCTTCCTTTTGCAGCGCAACTTCCGCGTTGGCATTGTGCTCCTCAAGCGATCGCGCGAATCTCCCCGTGGTATCGAATGCCAAATGGAGCGCACCGGCCGCCCCCATCAGCCCCTGAAGTCCGATACTCGTGATGGTGGATGCGGCACCAGCGTAATCTCCCTTGTCGATCGCTTGCTTGACCGCTGGGACCTGATCATAGGCTCCCTTGAGCATCTGCCAACTGAACACTCCTGAGATGGCGCGCGGCAGGTACTGGCTTATCTTGGAGAGCGCTCCCGGCAGGAGTCCCACGCCTTCGGTGCCGAACATCATCCCGATGTTGGCGGGAGCCGTCATCTGGCGGCCAAACTCCAACGCCCACCGCGATGCGCCAGCCGCAATGTCCAGACCGCGCTGCACGATGGGATGTTGCAGAATAGCGGGCGCGCCAGGTGCGCGGGACGCGGCCTGTAGGGCTTCAGCGGTAGTCGGTGCCGAGATGGCGACTTTGGGGATTACGGGAGTCTGCAGCAGAGAGTTCACCATGCTGCCGATGACCGTGGGATAGGCCCGAATCACATCCCAGTTCCATGCCTTCAATGGTGGACCGGCGGGTGCCTGATCTTCTGGTGCTGGTTGCCCAATTGGCACTTGCTGCGGCGGCTGTCCGAACCGTCTTACTGTCCTAGTGGCTGGAGGCTGAGTCGGCGGCTCAGGAGCCGAGGTCCCCCATGACCATCCTTCCGTAGGGGAGCCCTGCGGTGGTGGTGCGGCTGTCCCCCACGACCATCCTTGGGTGTCGGCGTCGGCCATCTAGGTATACTTTACTCTTTCGTAGACGTCGTAATCGACCTCGGCATTGTGGCCGCTGATGTTTTCCAGGATCAGGCACCAATCTCTCTTGAATTCAATGCCACCGACGAACTCAACGTCGAGGCACCTCCGCCGAAAAAAGCTGGATCCATGGAAACTTAGCCCACCGCGCCAGAGGTCCAGTTCGTCGGCTAGAACCGTATGGATATTAAGGGTATGGTCAGAATTAACCTCTATACCGACGCGCGCGCACCGCGCTCGGCCATACAGGATCTTTCTGAATTTTTTGGAACTGACGGACGTGGTTTCCATGCTCTGCCATTTTGTCAGATGCGCTACGTTTACCCTAAAGTCAGCTAAACTCGCTCACCTCCCATAATCTGCTCGATGTGCGCTATCGCCGCACGAAGCGCGCTGAGCGCCACCGCCTGCATTGCTCCTGACTTCCTGATCGTGGCGATGATATCGAATGCCAAATTAATGCTCTTCTCAACGCTCTTGTGTGGTTTAGGCCGAGCAGATATCTTAGTGGTCATGTGCTTCCTCATCGGTTACTATCACTGCGTTACTTCGTACATCTTACCGTTCTTTTTCGCCAGCATGATGCTCCCTGCCGGAGTATTAACAGACGCCATCTGCCCTTCCGGAATCTGGGAAGCGTAGACAGAAGGAACATCGTTTCTCTGTTTCCACTTGGGGGAGAACGCTGGTGCTGGTGACAATTTTGGGCCTGCGGGTGCTGGCGTAGACGCTGTTGCGGGCGCGCCCGAAGCGGGGGTCGGCGGTTTACCCATAACGCCCGCTACACTCCCCGGAACCCTGCCCCACTTATCAAATATCTGCCCCTTCTGGTGCATCAGGTTGCGGGCTTCGTTTTGAGCGTCCACAACAGCCGAGTTAAGTTGCTGCCGCAAGCCGTCGGTCATGACCTGCGGGGTCTTTTTAGGATCGCGTGGATCCACGAATTTATCGCCGTTCTGGATCTTGGTGGTGTCACCAAGCGACTGAGCCAAGTCCCACTGCTGCTGCTCCGATTTCTGAATGTTGCGGAACGCACCAGCGTCATCTTGTTCCTGCCGCATCCTAGTACGATCCTCGATCGCCCCCTGCGTCGCGGTGGTCTCCCGGATCCGCGCCGCTACCATATCGTTCGCCAGCGCCTTGAGCCTAGCGGCTTCCGCTGGGTCAGTCGCTGCGGAGGCGAGCGCGAGGGCCTCGTCGGCGGTTCTGGGCGTCTGTGTCTTGTTCTCCTTGGCCTGATCCTTGCGCTCCTGCTCCTCTTCCTTCTGTTGCTGGATGAGTTGCGCGGGCGTCAGCGCCATTCTGTGGATGGCTTGGGCGTTCTGCGGGGAGAACGTTTGGAACGGCGCATAATCCGCCTTAATTTTGTCCGGAAGATTCGCCAGCCATTGCTGGTGCATGGCCTGTTGTTGTTCCGGTGGAGCGGCCTCCACGGCCAAGTAGCCTGTCGCTGCATCCGCCTTCATCCTCTGTCGTTGTTTCGCTTCTTCTTCCGCCAGTTGATTCTGTTCTTGGGTCTGCTGAAGTTGCGCCTTGGACTTGCGCTGCGCTTCGAGCGCCTTTCGATCCGCGTCCGAAAGAATCTGGCCGGTGTACCCGACGCCCGCGGCATACGCGTTCAATAGGGCATCATTGGGACGCTGCTGCGGGAACCCGGACGTGTCGATGCCCGCTCCCTTGAGCGCCGTCATCTTCTGCTGGTAGACATCGTCCTTCTGATCGTCCGGCGCCTGCATCACGGCGGACAGCGCCTGCCCGATTAGTTGATTGTTCATCAACAGGCTCTGACGCTTGGTCTGCTCCATAGCGAGTGCCGACCGCTGCATCTCCAAATGCTCTTGTTGCGCTGCCTGCGCGCCCTGAAGCGACATCTGTGGAACCGCTTCATTGTAGGCTGAGCCCCAGTCCACTTTTGGCTTGCCATCGGGATCGAACGTGGTGTATTTCTGGAGCGCACTCCCCAGTGCTTGGCTGTCCTGTTGCTGGCGCTGCATCGCCTGAATCTTTAGTGCGTTCTCCTGTTGGACCTGCCGGTTGATCGCCTGTTGATTCGCTAGGCTCTGCAGGTTCAGGGCTTGGGTGGCCTGTGCATAGGGGGAGGGCACTTGCGTACCTGGACTGTACGTCATCAAGGCGAGATTGGGGTCGATGGGCATCAGGGCAGGCGTTCCAGTGCTGGCCTTTCCCATTCTTCTATGGCGCGGATGACGGAATCGAACCACTCGCGCCACTGAGCCTCATCCCAGTCTACGTTGGTGGAGGTTCCGCGCCCGAGGTATTTGTACCAATTGATGATGACTGGGCCGAACCGCATATTTGGTAGTCCTGGACTGCAGGTCTCCAGGTGCTCGTCGCGTGGCTTCCATGCTTTGGTGGCTCCGCAAGTACAGGGAGGGCGAGGATTCTTCTTTTCCCACGCTGGGCTACGCTCAAAGTGAATGGCCCTGCCGGACATCTGCAAGATTTCCCAGAAACTTAACTTTTTGACTTCCTCCTCGGACATCCCATCAAGTTTCTGTGGATCGCTGATGGCATCCAAACGTCGGCGGTTCCATTCCGAATGCTCTGCGATTTGGCGGCAATCTTTTGCATGGACCGGGGACTCGGCACCGCAGTCACATTCATCCCAGAAATAGCGGCGATACTCAAAACTTGGAATCTCCAAAAACTGCCGGTCCTCACGATTCTCGAATTTCTCCTGCTTCACGTTCCAATAAGCGGTTTTAAGGCGATTAACGATAGATTCTAGGAGGGCACAGACGAAGCCGCACCGCTCAACCTCAAAACGATTGCAAGCATCGGCCTTCAGGAAAGCCTGAACGACGCTATGTTCCAGCGGATTGTATAGCTTACTCGCCATGCGTTTCACTGCCGCCGTGGCAGGGGGAGGATTTGGGACTCGCGGCAGTGGATTGCAGAGAACGCCCTCAACCCTCTCCAATTCCTCATCCGACATATATTCTATTGCCCTACGAACAAAATCACGACTCATGTTTCACGCCTCGTACTATATTAATACCCCGGGTACTGCACGCCTCCGGTTGTGTTGTAGACCATGCCGGGGGCAATACCGGTCCCGATGTTTGGGTTGATGTTGGCCATGCTGCCCAGCGAATTCCCGTAGTATCCGCCCAACAGCCCGCCGCCGATCGCATTCCCGATTCCCTGGACTCCCTGGAGCCATGCATTGGTTTGGCCAGTGATGCCCGCCGCCTTAGCGTTGGCCGCCTGCGTCAGATAATTCGCCGCCGCCGACGCGCCTTCCAGCCCTACCTGCCCGCCTGCCAGCGCGCCTTGCATCCCGAGATTAGCGGCTCCCGATCCAGCCTGATAGCCGAGGTTCGCCCCCGCAAGACCGCCCTGGTACCCAAGGTTCGCGGCTTGTCCGCTGGCCGTCAGCCCCTGATTAGCCAATTGCTGAAGTGTGGAGATCTGGTTCAGCGCGTTCTGCTGGTTTTGCTGGAACGTTGAGAGCGCCTGATTGTACATCTGGCCTTCGAACTGGTTGGCCGCGCCCGTCGTGTAGTTGGCTAGCGATTTCAGTGTTCCGCCAGAGAATAGGTTCCCCTGGGACGCAGCCGCCCTCTGGATGGCTTGCTGACCTTGCTGTAGGGTGAACTGGTAGCCGGGGTTGTTGGCCAGATTGTTGGGGTCGAAACTGAATCGATTGGTCCCTACCTGATTGGCCAGCGCCTGAATAGTGGGGAGAACGGTACTGCCCGTCTGGACATAGGGGGAGAGCGTTTGCTGCGCGCCCGCTACGCCTTGCGCGATCTGCCCCTGGCCCGCCGCGTTGGCGCCGCTCAGCAGATTCTGCCCCGCCACCACGTTACCGCCGATGTTCTGCTGGACCGTGTTGGCCGCGTTGGTGACGAGGTTGCCGGCACCAACCGCGCCTTGCTGCAGCACATTGGCGGCGTTTTTGGCAGACTTGCTGCCGAAGATTCCGCCCAGGAGGCTAGTGGCCCCACCGATCCCGGCTATAGCGGCAAACGGCACTCTACGCTCCCGGTCGCTGAATCGCGACCATCACGATGTCCTGTAGTCTCCCATGCTTCATGAAACAGCGCGGCTGCACTGCGAATTCCATCATCCCCGCTTGCTTCGCGAACCGCAACGAAAGCCGATTCGACCGCACGATGTTGCCGAATAGCCGCACGCATTTCGTCTTGCTCCAGACCCATTCGATGAACTCGCGGCCTGCGCGCTCCGCGCGTTCTCCCCATGCGAGTGGAAGAAAGGCCATGTGGAGTTCCCACAGATAGCGGCTATGATGCGATACGATCAGCACACCTATTGGCTCTCCTTCATCGATGACCAGCACATAGGATAAGAGTCCGGGAGCCTGCGGAGGGGAGAACGTTTCGCGGTCTGGAGCATCGTCGTCATGCAGATGTCGGTACAGCCTCGGATGCGTCAAGATGAGCTTCACCAAGGCTCTGTCGAAGTCGTTCGCGGCAATTCTGAAAATCATCGGCCAGTAGCCCCACTATCTCCATATCGAGGGAATGACCATCACGGATGGCTCTCTGGCGCAACGTCCCTTCGATGCGGAATCCGAACTTGCGGAGGAAACGCCGCACTCTGGCGTTGTCGGAGAAGTAGGTGGCCTCCACGCGATGAATTGTACTGAACTCAAATAGTACGTCTAGGGCCATTAGCATGGCGGTACGGGGAATTCCTGTTCCGTGGACGCATTCATCAAAACAAATCCCCCTAAGTGTAGCCACATGATGATTGATCGCGTTCGCCCCTATAAATCCCACGGGTTGGCCGTCCGAAGTGGCTTCCCATGTGATTTCCCCATTGGACACCCGTTTGTAAAGGCAACTACGAACGTTCTCCTCCGCGTGGATAAACGAATGGTCATCAAAATTCCACTGTGGTTGCTGCTTCAGCCATCGAAACAGAAAATCGGCATGGGCGAGCGGGAATGGAGATACGATGGCAACGCCCATGTTTATTGCGACATATCCTCGAACTGCGTTCCGTCCCACTCCAATTGGATAACGCCGCCCGTGGCGTAAGCCGTTCCAATGTTGTTGGCCGTGTTGCGGTGACTCTTGATCGCGGTCGCGGTTCCGCCTTGGTACGCCAGCGTGTCGGCACCAGCCTGTAGGGAGTGCGCCAGCAGAATGTAGAGGATAGTGCCGGGCGAGAGCGCCGGCCCCACGCCCACCGGGGTGGCGATCGCGTTGTTGGCACCGTTCTCCCCCGTAATGTAACCCTGTTGCCCCACAAATGGAAGCCACTGGAATGCTGCCGTTCCAAGCGTGGCGGGGTTTCCGGTTTCCAGACAGAGGTAGCTCAAGCCGCCGTTCACGGTTTGGGTGTATTGCGAGCCAACGTTAGCGACATCGCTGCAGACGCGCGTCGTTACCGCCGCGAACGAGCCGGTGTTGCTGAAGGACGGGGCAGACTGCGCGGCCACGTGCGGGGCGTAGTGCGCCACCACCGCGAAGAAAGCAATGAGGGCAACGCCGATGAGCGCGGCCCGGAATTGACGGGTCATTCTGGAATTTCTCCTTTAATTGAAGTGTAGATCATTTTCATGGGAACCACACGGTTTGAGCGTAAGTGGGGCTTCCCGAATGCGAACTTGGCTGAAACTCGAAGGCGTTGGACCCCGATGGCGTTATCGGCTGGTTGCCGAACACATAATTCTTCTCGGTCGACATGAACATCGAAATGGTGTCGTCCTCGAACACCACTGGCTCCGACGAAGCTGGGGCGTAGCTGACGTCGTTGTGGGCAACGCGGTTATCGTGGCATCGCTGATTGGGATTCGGCCCCACGGGTCCGAGCGCTACGGGCGGATTCGCAGGCGCATCCGGCGACACGATCAGGTTGGCCTTAGCCGCACAGAACCGCGCCGCATAGAGGCGAATCGATCCGCCCGCCAAGTTGATGAACGAATTCCCCACGATTTCGACATTTGCAGCACCCTCAGCGGTCTGGCTCGTGTTGTTCATGTTGACGCCATAGCTGGCCGATCCGCTGTTGGTCGGACCAGTCAGTGGAATCTGGTCTTCATCATATTCTGGCTCACCAAAATACGGCACCCGCACGACATTCCCCACAATGGCGCTCTGGCCATGGCCGTCTAGATCCATCGCGCCGCCGTTCACCGATGTGAACGAGTTCCCCGTGAGCGCAACGGCCTTGACGACCCCACTCGAATCTATGGCGGTGGCGGGTGCGACCGGGTCCCATCGGGGAGTCGATTGTGAAGTGTCGTCCAGGCAGATGTAGCCCACACGCCTGAAGACATTGGCGCTGGCGGATCCGCCGTCAACCCCCCCGAATTCTATTCCGTCCAGCCCGCAATCCAGAAAGTGATTGCCGATGAAACGAAAGTTTTGATGCAGTTCATTCAGCCCGTAGAGATGGCTCCACAGGCAATTGCCCGTGTTGCGTTGGAACTGGCAGAGCGCCACCAGGAGGGTTTGGACCACTCCCGATCCAGCAGTCTGCCCGGCTCCATGAGCCAGAATGCCGCCTCCCCACGATCCGTAAATCGCGGGGTTGCCGATGGTGCCGAATAGGAACGGCCGGTTGTTTTGGAACCAACACTGCACGATATCGACCAGTTCTATCGTTCCGGACCGTGCATCTAGCAGAACTGAATATCCCCCCGTGTGCTGAATCGTCACTCGGTCCATGCGGAACCCGCTGACATTGCTGTGGACCCAGATGGAGGTGTTTTGCGTGAGGGAGGACGCCATTGGATCGTTACCGCCAACGCCCAAAAAGTCCTGGTTGTAATGCAGCCCCTGCGGCATCGTGGTGGCACCGTCGATCAGGAAGTCCTGGAACGTGACGTTCGAACCGCTGATGTCGAGGAGTCCCTGGCCGGCTCCGGTTTGCTTGCCTCGCAAGATAATGCTCGCCGGCCCCTGGCCCGCCAGCGTGATGGGGATGTCGCCCGATGGAAACGTGACGGTCCCGATATTGAATGTGCCGACCGGCAGCAGCGCTACACCCCCACCGTTAGCCGCCACTTGGTTGATGGTGGCCTGGATTGCAGCGGTGTCGTCAGCTTTTCCATTTCCTCGGACACCGTACTGAATGGCGCTGACTCCCGAGAGTTGCTGGAGAGTGGGCTGGATGTTTCGCAGCCAGAGGTCCATCTGGGGCGTGGCGACACCCGTTGAAGGGTCCACGATTGGCGTGGGGGAGTACGGTGCGCGCAACGTGTAGGCGCTGAGGATTGGTCCGGCACCCATTACTGAATCCTCATTACCAGCACTTCAAGTTGGCGAATCGTCAATTCCTCCAGTTCGCTACCGGGATCAAGCGAATAACCCAGAGCGTGGGCCTTCAAAAGCAGTTCGTCAATCTCGTCATCGGTGTAATAATCGGGATCGCGGGGAATACGGTCTTCTTCCTCTTGTCCGATCATTTTCGTTCGACTCCCATATTGCGTAGTTCGTGGAGGTCCCAGATGTCGGCCTCGCGCGCGACCCCATCCTCGATGACGGTCACGCCTGCCTTCCTCATGGGGCATGACCGAAAAGCATCGGCTTCCGCGAGAATTGTCTTTACTGTTATGCCCGGCCGACCCTTTTCCTCATACATAAGATTTTCGTAGGAAAAGGCATCAACGTTTCCGATGAATCCATAGCGGCAGGGGCTTTGGTTGAACCATTGGCTATTCAGGATCTTCAACAGTTGCTTGATAATGAATTTCCGCATATCCACCATTATGGGCGTGGCCACGTCCCCGGATTCTCATCGATGTAGGCAGCGTTGATCGAGGTGATGACGGGATCTGTAATGACGAGGTCCACGGTCAAGCCGATCCGTGAACTCCCCATCTGCGGCCAGAAGACGCGCGTTTGATCCAAGCCTGCCGCCCCGATACTGTCTTGCCGCCACAGGCTCCAGTTCTTGCCTCGGTCCTTGGAGTAGCGCATCTGGCACTGTGGATTCTGCCCTACGTGCCCCACCGGAACCTGCAGCCCCACACCTGTATCCATGTCGAGCGTCATACGATTATGCCGCACATTCGTCATCCCGCTGGTCAAATAGGGAGCGATGCGCTCGCGCCGCAGGGGAGCCGTCACGCCGTTCACCGTGGCGTCGGTCGCTACCGTGGGGTCCAGCACGTACAGCATGTTGGTTGCGTAATCTCCCACGATGTCGAGTCCGAAAGCATTGGCGTAAACCCTCGGCCGGTAGCGGGTCCATACTCCGTTCTGCCAGTACAGCCGCCTATGCCACGCCTTTTCGGTGAAGTCCAGGCACCACGTTTCCCCAATGAACGGGAAGGAGATGACGTAGAAGACGTGATGGCCCTGCAGGTAGCTGAAGCCTTCCGCGTTCAGCCAGTCGTTCCAACTGTACTGCTTGATCTGCTGTTCTACTCCCCAGTCGCTCACGACCACCGGAGCCATCGTCCCCTGCGTCACCCAAATCTGGCCTCGCCACAGCCAGAAGTGGAGTCCATTGATGCCGGCGATCGACCAAGCGGAATCGCAGCCCACGGGGAAGACGCATCCGGAAATCCTCTGGAACGGGAATAATCCGCCAGTGTCCTGCCAGATTTCCATCGTGTCGGTGCCGTGTAGGTAGAGTAGTTCTCCCCCCGGAGCGTCGACCCACACCCGCTGGATATTGTCGGCGTAGCCTTCCTTTTCCGCCTCATCGGCAGGATCCCAAATGCCTCCATTGGGAGCGAGATTCGAAATCTGCACGATCTTGGTGTTGGGCTGGCTGATGACGAAATACTGATCAATGACGTTCACGGCCGTCGCCACCACTTCCTGCCCCGTAGTGTCGACCACGGGGATGACGCCCGGACCTGTGGTCCCAAGATTAGTGATGTAGAGTTGGCCGCCGCTGGCGATCGCCAACTGGAATCCGTTGGCCGCCATCGTGGCGGGATTGGTCGCCAGCCCCACATTTCCGAGCAACGTATAGGGAGGATTGGCCGGCGGCTGAAAGACCTCGAAGACTCCACCACCCGCTACGGCGAAGAGTCGTGCTCCACCAGCGCTGGCATACAGCGCTTGGATAGGGCCCGCAGGGAATCCGTTGGTGCTCTCCGTCACGAAGCCGGGCAGTATCGATAGACCGGGGATCTGGCGTAGCCGAGTTTGTCCCTGGCGTGGTCCACGCTCGAGCGTCTCGGTGTAGAAGTTGATGGTCTCGTCGGGAGAACCGTTGGGGGACTCCAGTTTGTAGGACGGCCCGCAGAATCCCGGCCACTGCGCCATTCGTTAGGCCCCCTTGGCCTTCTCTTCTGCTACCTGTTTTTCGGCCGCCACCTGTTGTTCGGACGCTGCCTGTTGTTCGGCGATGGTCTTCTGAAAGAGCGGCCAGAAGTAGTCGTAGGCCATCCGGCTATCGCTCGCAATGACCACGCCAGCCGACATGCAGTGCCCGTGCTTCAGACGATGGTTGAACTCCACGTTCGAGAGGAATTCCGTGTTGATGAGCCGACCCGCCTCTACCGCTATCCAAGCCATAGGTTCCTTTCTTAACTGTACGGCGTCCAAGCTTGCGCCATGCCCCCGTACCACCTGCCCTGCCGGCGTCCGATCGCTGCCGGATCGGACCCGACGTATATGGGCTTGATGAACTGATTTTTCACCCGCTGTTTCGTCTCAAGCGCCATCTGGTAAACCGTGGGGTCCATCGGGACCGCCAATACTCTGGTCTCGCTGGCGCGTTGCCGTACCCGAACCGCCAGGTTGTACATGATCATCTCGCGGAATCCCTTGGGCGTCACGAGATTGTCGTCCACCGTATTGAATTCCTGGAGAGCCCACTGCGTGTATAGCGCTACTTGGGTCGTGGTGGCGCTCGGGACCGGCCACAGTTGCGCCGTCCCATAGGGGAGAGTGTTCTGGTAATAGATAGCCAGCGGGATGGATGCCGTAACGTTCTTCGCCACGATGGCGGCGAACTCCTGATACGTCAGCACCACTTCCATGGGGATTTCGCATTCCGTGCTGGTGCTCGGATTGATCAGGAAGCTGGCGTAGTGGATCTTCTCTGGTCGTTCGATGTCCCAGTCCTGACCGGGCCCGACGCCGTAGGTCTTCTGGTTGGTCTGTAGCAAAACAACTGTCCGGATGAAGAACGGGATCAGGAGGTTTTCCAGCTTCCAGCCGTCTACCATATGGTTGCAAACGTCCAGCCCCTCCTGAAGTTCGCTGGGGCTGGCGCCTTGCCCTGGCATCTTCAGCGCGTGGGCCATCCGCATGGCCTGCGTGATCATGTCCTGTAGCGTCCAAGCCGTGACAGTGTAGCTTGAGGGACTGATGACGCTAGGGCTGATGTAGTTCCCCATGTGCTATTGCCTCTGGGGGGAGCCCGGCGGCGGGGCCGCTGTCGCCGTGGGATTTGGATTCGCAAGATTCGGGGCCGTGAGGAGTTGACTATCGCCTAGCGCACCACCGAGGCTCTGCTGGTTGACGGCTTGTATTTTCGCCATTCCGTCCATCGCTAGGGCCGCAAGAGTAGGGTCCACGGGCATGTCATACGCCGGACTTAATTCTACGGCAAGATTTTTCTGTATGGCTTCCTCATACCCAAGCGGAAAGCTCAAAACGTCAAAGGCCGTTACGAATTGTGGCAGGGGTTGCCATGCCGACAGGTAGATGGTGCAGGCGTTGGACGGAATGGTCCACAGATGGAATCCGAGGTTTGGATAGGCGTACTCAATCCAGACGTCCTGTGGAACGCCTGACGCGCTACACGTAGCGCCCTTATCCCTGATGGCTCCCCATTTGGTTATGTCCAGGATGCTCAGCGGAAGGTAGAGGGAACTCCCCGGTGGCGTCACCTGGGCGGCTTCCACGAATGTCGGTCGCACAGCGGTAAAGGTAGCACCGGACGGCCCGATGGTGTAGTCCTGGACGTTGGCTGTCGCGGCGAACGGTAACTTGGCAACGGTGTAGAGGAACAGCCGCTGCGTGCTCCACTTACCGAGCATCCGGTTGGCGTAATTTAACGCCTGCGTAATTTGCTCCGGACTGGGGCTTTGGCCGATACCGAGTTGCTTGATATCGCTCAAGGCATCGGACGCTAGCTGTATGAACGTGATGCTCACTGGGCCGCGTCCTGCGCTCGTTTCATTTCTTCATATCCAGCATTGGTGCGGAACGGGAACGGTGCTCCCCGGCGCTTCTTCTGGGGGAGTTCGGTTTTGGCCGCTTCCTGTTTTGGCGCCTCATTTGAGGGAGGAAAAGGAGAAGGAGCCTCCGCGCGCCTCTCCTCCTCCTCGCGGCTGTGGACGATGATGCGGAGTCCAGTCTGGCGGTCCGTAACCCACTTGGGGTATTCATGGACTTCCTGTGGCGTGGCATTTTCCCTTAATGGCATTGTCCGTTCCTTGCCGAAAGCAAACTCCCATTTCTCTCGTCGCTCTTCGCGCTTGCGCTCCGCGTATGTCAGCGGACGAAGTTCCTCGGCCATACCCAGAAACAGCTAGGCCGCATGCTCCGTCGGAGTTTCCTCCTTGGGTGGCTCCGGCGCGGCCGCCGACTCCTCTTTCTTCTCTTCCGCTGGCAGTGGTTCAACCTCCGCAGCTCTGGTACACTGTGCTTCCTCCTCCGCGGAGTTAACCGTCCGCTTCGCTCCGTCGAAGCACACGACATGCTTGGGGAATTCGCTCCCGGGATCTGGCAGCCTCTTTTCGGGCGGCTTGGGCTGCTTCTTCCAGCCCGTCTCCCGATAATCCTGGGCCGTCTTGCCTGTTTTCATGAACGTTCTCCTCTCAATTCCTTACATCCCACGACACAATCACGGTGTCGCCGCTGTTGGATCCATCGACGCACCAGTACCGGACATCGAACCCGCTGGAACCGGTGGTTGCCGACCCATTGCTAGGGAACGTGAATGATCCCCCGGGCTCTGTCGATGTAGCTGGGGCCAGTTCCGCCACCTCCGTCGTCGTAGCATTCCCCAGGGCGCATGTTTGCTGCGGGTTGGCGTTGAGGACATAAACGAGGCCACTTCCTGCATGCTGCACCTGGATCAGCATGGAGTTGGCCAGCACCGGCTTGACGGTGGTGGGGTTAAGAATCAGCCTGATGGCCGTTCCCGCCGTGATGGTGATGATCCTGCCCTGCTGCGGCTCGGCCGATACCCCCACTACAAATAACATGAAGGCCAGCAACGCACCGCACCAGATTCGCATCAGCATTTTCATTTATTTGGCCCTTCAGGGGGAGAACGCTCGAAAGCGTCTTCCCCCTGTCCCCTTGTGTGTCAGTACAGACCGACTGAGGCCACCATATTGGCGGCGGTATCGGAAGTGGCGGTCACGAATTGGAACGATATGACGTCACCCGGTACCGTCATGACGGAATGACCCGAGTCAGAGCACGTCGCGGCCGAAGCCGCAATCGTACAGGTGATGGTGGTGGCGCTGCCGTTCTTGAAAACGGTCATCACGTCCTTGTTGGTTCCTCCGACGGCGACCGCAGTGCTGTAAACCCTAAGGTTTGCCAGCGTTCCACCGGTTACGACTACGTTTTTCGCGAGGTTTGCGGTGGCTCCAGAGCAGGCCGCGTCGTTGAGGAATTCAGTCTCGGCGCTACCGACCGTTCCGGTGCAGAAGGCCGAAAGAGACTTCCCTACCGTCACCCCGGTGCCACTCCCGACCAAGAACCAATTCCCTCCATTCGCACCGTTGTAGCACTGGAAGATGTCTCCGGTTGTGACATAGATCTTGGGGAGACTGTATTCGTTGGTCGCCACGCAACTCCCCCAAGTCTCCGCCGAAGTCCCATTGTTAGCGAGGAAGTTGTTGGTGGGAGGTCCGAGGTAGACGGTCGCGCCACTGGAGTGAGTCCACGGGCGCGTTTGGTTTTTGCCGCGTTGCACTCCGTAAGTGGTGCCGCTGATGAAGTTGGTGACCCACATCAGTTCGCGATCCACGTAGAGCACGGTATTGATTTGGTTGTTGGGACCTTGGGCCACGACACCAGTGGCGCTGGTAAGCGTCACGGTGCAGCCAGCCGCCGGACAACTGGCCGACGTAACGGCAGCCGCGAGCGTGGTCGATGTCACGTTCAATTGGGCAGAGCCAATGGCGCTGGCCAGAGACAAGAGAGCGATCAGTCTAAAGGTTTTCATGGTTATGGTTCTCCTTTGGGAGTACGCTCCCCCTTACGACATCGCCGCCACCCTGACGGCGTGTTCCGGACGAGGCATGGTCATGCCGTAGAGGATGTCCATGCGCGAAATCTCGGAGAATTCGCGAATGTCCACTCCGCGTGTATACAGCACGCTCATCCCGAGATCGTCGTCGGCCATGCGGGTGCACTTTACGCCCTCGCCTTCACCGAAGACCTTGAGATCGGCCATCGCCATGGTGACGGCTTCCGAGGCCCATCCCATGCACTGAGCGGAGGTGACGCTGGCCACCTGCGCGACGTTCTGATTCCCCCACACCAGCACCTGCGCGCCATTGGCCGGGGAGTTCGTTACGGTCTGGCCCTTGCCCACGATGATGATCGGGGGGCTGATGGGGAGCGCGATGTTGCCACCGCCGTCCGAATTTACGTTGGCCGTGAGGACGAAGTTTTGGAGCAACCCGGTGTTGAGGTACGTTACGGGGTTGACCTTGTAGACACCAGCGAACTGGACGATATCGCCGAGGAGACCGATGTTGTTGACACCAGCGGTCGCCCCAGTCACGTTGATGGTGGAACCGGTTTGTCCGGCGAGATTCACCGTGATGCCGGTCGCAGGGACGCTGGCCGACCATGCTCCGGTGGTGAAGATCTGGACGTTCTGAGTCTTGTAGAAGTCCCATCCCAGAGCGGGCCCCATCGAACCTTCAAGGTACAGACCCGAGATGTCCTTTTGGGGGTTGAAGCGTCCAGCCAGGCCGCTGGACAGGCGAGCGTCAGTGGTCAAACTGACGATCATGGGCCACATTCTTCCGCCGGCGGCATTGGCCGTTATCAGGGTTTTGGCGTCTAGGAACGGCAGGTCTTGGGCCGGGGTGACGCCGGGGGTGCCGGTGAATTCCCAAGCCATGGTGTAGAGCGACATGATGTCGGTGTCGACAATGTTCGCAAGGGGAACGATGGCGGGCTCGAGGAATCTACCACGGAAATCGTCCATGCTGAGCACGAGGTCATCATTGAGGAACTCAACGCCCACCTGTTTGTGCTTGTTGAGCGTCAAGGGGACGCTGGTTTCGGCGTAATCCTGCGCGACAAACGTAGGACCATCCGTGACGGTGTAGAGCGGGGGCTTGCGGATCTGGACCTGTTGTCCGATCTTGGCGCCCACTCGCGCGAATTGTTTCTCGTAGTTGCGGTTCGCTTTCTTGGCCGCCACCACAAGGTTGTGAAGCACCATCAGCATTTCGTATGTGACCATGCCGATGGTGAGAAATGAATTAGCCACTCGGTTTTGTTCTCCCGGCCGGGATCTTAAGGGCGTATCCTCCCCGCCGCGACTTCAGCAGCTCTCTGCTGTTCCCGCGCTTGCCGGTAGGCACTCATATCCCCGGTCTTACGGCCTTCCTCGTAGAGTCTGGCCAGTTGAGCCGTTGAATCGGCGGTCGCTCGTATGGAGTGGCCACCGACGGTTGGGATCGGAGGTTCCGGTACCCTGTGGGCGGGACGTGGTTGTGTTCTTGCGGGAGGTTCCTGCTGGGGAGTACGCTCTTGTCTTGGCGGTGGGGCTGCTTCAGTGCGGCCGTTTTTCTTGGCCGCAATTTCCGCTCCCAAACGCTCATCTAGCGCCTTGAGTTCGACGATTTGATCGAAGGCATCCATATCGCGGAAGCGCTGGTTCTCCGCGCCGCTGTGTATGGAATCAAGACCGAAGTGATAGAGCAAAAGAGCCGGATTCTTGGATTTGCGATTGATCCAGTCCCTGGCCGCCGCCGCACCACCTTGCGGATTGTCGGCAGGAGCGTCCATGAAGCTGTCGCGGACAATCCCGGGATTGCCGTTGCCATCCCCGAATAGTTCGGCCCATGAGACTTCCTCGGAATCCAAGGATTCGGCCAGAATCTTCTTTCCGGCATCCCGGCGATCCACGAAACTGCGGACAATTTCGTTTTCCCGGAGTTGTTGTTCGGCCCTGGCACTATTTTCAGCGATCGCCCGTTCCGTGACTTGCGTGCGGTACTGCTCCATCTCCTCCTCGTATTTGTCGAGGAGGACATCGTGCTGCACCATAGCCGCACTCCACTTCTCGTAATCGCCGTCGTGCTCTGCCAGGGTCGGCGTCTTGGGACGCTTGGGACGAACCGGGCCCTGTTCTACCTCAGGCTCCGGTTCTGATCCCGTCGCATCCGCAAGTCGTCGCTCCGCTTCCTCCAGGCGTTCCTGGAGGCCACGGGAGTTGCCGCGTTCGCTCTCTAGTTGCTCACGAATCGCATCTACTTGGGCCGTTAGTTTCTCGACCTTGCGGGCCCATCCACTCTTTCTCTTCTTTTCGTCTTCGGTTTCCCCTACAGGAGGAGCCTCCTGCGTTGTTTCTGTTTTGACCTCCTCCGGAGGGGCCGCGCTTTTATCCTTGGGCTCCCCAGCGGGTTCCCCGCCAGGCTCTTCCTTGGATTCGGAGGGTGGTTCCGACACTGGAGTCTCTTCGGAAGCCGCCTGCGCTTCGGGTAGGTTTTCCAACCCGTAGTGCTTGATGACCTGCTGAAAATCCTCTTGAGTGTTCGAGTCCATTCTGATTGCCATAGTTCTCTTTTCTGCGGATCCCTCAGGGACCCACGGACGGCGTCTGCCCTCCCGCCGTTGGAGGTAAAGTCGGAGTCGCCGGAGGGGAGTTCACTCCCGGCGTCGCCGGAGTTCCCGGAGAGCCTGCCGCCACTTGCTGGCGCAGTTGCTCCATCTCGCTGAACATCCGGTCGAATAAAAACTTGATTTCCTCGGAGCCCGTGCGGCTCAGCCCCAGTGCCAATTGCACTTCCTGGGTCTGCTGGTTGCGCCAATCGGCGTGCAACTGCTTCATGGCTTCGAGGTTGAATTTGTCGCTCGCTTCCTTGAGGGCCGCCAATAGTTGCTGGTTCTGCTGCGTCAGTATCCCGATCTGCGATTGAAGTTGATTGGGATCAGGCGGGGAGTCCGGATCGGGCGTCTGCAGGGCCGGTGGGAGAAGCTTCTCGAGTTGCGCCGAAATCTTCTCCGCTCCAGGGAAATCGAATTCTTTTACCAGGACATGGGCGCAGGCTTGGAGACCTGCAGGGTACAGTTGGAAAAACTCGATCATGCCCTTGACCTTCTCCTGCCGCAGCGTCTGGACGGATGGCCCGGTCGAAATATCTACTCCGTACTCCCCCTGTTGTTCGAGATCGTAAATCCTTTTCTGTCCCTGTTCGAGGAATGCTTGGTTCATTACGACTTCCTTGCGGGAGTCATCATCCTGGAGGATGCGGATCACCTTCCCCGGGCTGTTGTAGTAGAACGGTAGGAGTTCATTCAGGACCCAGCCGACGTTGTGGAGGCACCTCAGGAAGTTATCGCCCCAGTTGAAAATCCCGGTATCGGACTCCACCTTGCGGGCATTGATCGCAAGCCCAGACTCCTGGGGGCCCCGCTGTCCAAGCGAAGCATCGTAGATTCGGAAGACGGCTTTGAGGTTGGCATCCGACATCTGCAGCCCGGCGCTAAACGCCGCGATATCGGGAGTGGCGGGTTGCCGCATGGGGGGAGGAAGAAGTTGGCCGCCTTCTGACCTGGCCTTGTATCGCAGGACGGCAACCGGCTTTTGGTTCGCCTTCTCCCACTCTTCTGCATTGCCATCCGGGATCTGATCCACCTCCGCGATGAACGGCGCCTTGGGCGTAAGCGCCACCGCTTCCACAAAGGAGGAGTACATGTAGTTGTACATGCGCTGCGGTTCCCGTGCCCACCGCACCATGCCCTCCACGCTGAGTTCGCCTTCAAATTCCGTCTGGTGTCCAATGCAGGGGAGAACGGGAATGCGCGACCCTAACCACCTCGTCTTCGACAGCACCTTGCGGGCGCTCATCAGGTAGTGCCAGACCTCTGGTACATTGGTCTCGCGAGCTTTGCCGACATACGCTTTCGTCTCTTCTTCAAAAAGTCCGAGTTCGCCGGGTTTGCCGTTCTCTACCTCGGCCACGAAATACATGCCTTTGGGGAGTTCCGAGAATAGCCGCGTGGTCTTGTCCTCAAGCTGGCAGAGCTTGTCCTCCACGATCTTGACCCGGAAGTACTCGGCAATCCGAATCTTGCCCTCCGGGAACCACGAGGGAGTGGAGTTTCCGCTTTCCGTGGTGGGCCAACTCATCGCTAGTGCGTCTTCCCCAAAGCGTGTCTGGAATTCCGCTTTGGTAAGGTCCTCGATGATGAAGAGCCACTTCATGTCGGACCAGTCCGGCTGCGTGCAGAACGGGTCCCAGTAGACCGTAAAGGGATTGCGGATCCAGCGGATAAAGAGTTCCTGATCGAAAGATTCAGGATTGGCCCAATCGGCCACCACGCGGATCCACGACAACCCCATTTCGAACATCATGTGGGCCGTTTCGTCAAAAACTGTCTCCGCCTTGGATTTCTGCTGGATGTGGCGGACCAGCCCCTGCCGAAGGTTGGCGATGTCGGTGGTGGCACCGTCCCCCACTGGGACGATCTTGATCATCGGCCGGTTCTGACGAAGGTTATTTACGGCGTGGGAGACGAATTCAGGGACGCGGTTGATCGAGAGGGTGGGTCGATCCTGGGCATGGCGCTGTGCTTGGATGGTTTGGGGCCACTGGGTTCCGCAGGCAAAGCGATGGTCTTCCTCCATCTCTTCGCGGAGCTTGCGTTCGGCGTCTTCGGCGGTTTTGAAACGCTCCAGCGCTTCTTTGAGGAACGCGTCTTCGGCGTCGGCGTCGGTAAAAATTTGGCCCGAATAGGATTGGGGATTCATCGGCACAGGCCACGAATGGACCTGCGCCGGCGACATCGCCGTGACGGAGTTTGGATCCATCTATGAACTCCCCCCGAAACTTCCGGGGTCGACCATCACCGTCATCACGACGGGTCAGGTGCGGTGTTCTTCTCTTATTGGCGGGGAAGTCCCCGCTGATTCACACTATACAGCAGAAATGTTTTGAAATGCAAATGTTGGGGGAGAACTGGTCTAAAATGGAAAGTGCGCCGGGAGGGCCCAGCAGGGGAGAGATGACGTGCGAAGCCACGGGAAAGGTTCGGTACCGGCATCGGGAAACCGCATCGAACGCTTGCCGCGCTATGACCAAAAAGGGGTACGGCGGGATGACTCCTTACGAATGCGAGGAGTGCGGAGGCTGGCACATCGGACACAAGCATACCAATCTAGGGCGATTGTTTGCCGTGGTGGGCCGCCTTAGGAGAATAAAGGCCCGGTCTCAATTTCTACAGCGTACTCCCCCTCGCTAACGGCTAACTCGGCAGCGCGTGATGCGTTGGCCTTGGTAGCAAGGTTTCGAGGAGCAAACTTTAGCCAGGATTCGATCATGGGGAGTCCGGCGGCACGAATATCAGGTCTGAGCTTTTCCAGGAAGGCGTCGAACTGCTCCTGAGTCTGGATCTGCTCTACGTGCTTCCGCAGTCTCGCCAGGGGAGTTCCCTGATTGAGGAACTGCTTAGGACGTTTGAAGCGGTGACTCATCGGGGGAGAACGCTTTTGGTCTTTCGGCGGGATCGAAAAATCCGAATGGGACCAGCTCGTTGCCTTTCAGCATAAAGACTTCCTTATCGCCCAGTGGGTCCACGTAAACGTAGTGGCCAGATCCGTCTTCCAGCGGTTCCACCCTCAGGGAGAGCAATCCATCATCGGCACCACCGAGGGCTTTAAGGAGATATCGCTCGAAGTCCACTATTCCCCCAGAGCCGTCAGTGCCGCGCTGTAGTTGGCTTTGTTCTTCGGATCATCATCGAGTTGAAGGGCACGGGCTAGCGCGATGCGCGCATCCTCCACGGCGATCGCAATCTTGATCTTGATTTCCAGCGCCGTCAATCCTTCTTGAAGTTTGGCGTCGATATAACGTTCTACGTCAGTAATCGGATTTAGTTCTGCCATATTCATGCCTTCTCCAACGAATTGAATCCCCGCACTTGGCGCAACCCTTCCAGCGCCTGCTCCACCGCTGCCTGATCGATAGCGTTCTCCACCGAAAACTTGATGGTTGCCATAATGACGGTCGGAGGGAGAACCTTCGTGGCCGAATATGTTTGCAGCGTCGTCGTGCCGAGCGCCCTGATATCGGCCTGCTGGAGGAGTTTCCCCTCGATGAAGCAATAGCCTTGCGCTGGCTTAACCCGGATCGAGATCGAAGCGTGCGGGCGCCCTCCCTTGATGATGATGGGGTCATCGAAGAAGCGGAGGAGTTCGAAATCATCGGAGCTGGCTGGCAAGTAGTCGATGACCTCCACGCCTTCCGGGATTCCTTGCAGTTGGTTCGCTGGTGTCATTTTCGATTGGCCATAGAGGAAATGGTATCACGCTCGTGCTTGCGCTCCATGGCTCGCCCTTTTTTTGTAATTTTATTGCCCCTCATCGCCCCGATGGTGTTCAGAGTGCCGTATACCACCGCGTCGAGCGCTCTCCCCTTCTTCCCTTTGGCGGCGTATTCGGAGCGAAGTTTTTGCTCGAGGAATTCTGGCATCAGGATATCAGCGTATAGCCTTCCTCAAATGCAGCGCATGGGGAGAACGATTCGTATCCGTCAGCGTACCGGACGTAATATCCACCCGGCTCAGGGTCATGCTTGTGGAGATACTCTTCTCCAACGGAAATGGACAATGGAATCGTCAACGAGACGAGTGTGGCACCAGGGCCTTGGCCGTCCAGTCTCCCAGGATTGATCTGGTCGATCTTGAAGGACCGCACTTCTTTGTGGCAGCGGTATCGCGGGAGTTGTTGTTCCACTAGGGGAGCCTGCTTTCTTCCTCCATCACGTCGGCGGAAATTGTAGAAGCGTGCTGCACGGCAAGCCTAGCGATTCCGTCCTCCTCCTGGATGGCGGTGCGATCATATCGCTCGGGGCTCACGTTATCGATCATGAAGTAGTGGGTCTTGCCCCCTATCGATTGCCTAATGAGAACGATATCGCCGTTTTGCGGCACGTCACGCTAGAGTCGCCCCTTCGGCCGCTGGGGCAGACACATCTTTTGGCGGTTCTGTTTGCGCCGCACACGGTGGCGCCGATTTTTGTTTCATTGCTTCTTTTTTGAGCGATTCACAAATGGCCCTCTTGTCGTAACCACGTTGGATCTGGACCGCGAACGCCCTGATGTAAATCTTGCCGTTGTGCGGCGATACCCAATAGGAGTGCGTTCTACTCCCAGAATGCTTCACCCATCGGTGTGAATGCAAGTACAACTCCTTGTGCTTCAAGAGCGTGCTCCCCTCCAGTGCCACCTGTCAGGGAAAACGAATGCCTTGGGATGGCGACGTTCAAACCAATCGATGTTCTGGTTCGACCCGATGCGGAACTGACGGTAGAGACCTCGCCCTGTCGGATTAAGCATGATTCTGTCAGTACGATGCGCGCGCACGTACAGGCCGACAAGCCTCATACCGCCCCCTTCTCGCCGGGCTTCCGCATATTGGCCAGCACGTCCAGGGCCTTGGTCTTGGGTAGGAACCTCCCGGGCGACTGCTGGTAGGCGCGCAAGAGATTCCGTGTCACCCCCGTGACTCGCCGGTTCTGGATTCCCATCTCCGTGTTGAACGCGGCCCGGCGCTGCGCTGTGGGGGGAGATTCAATCGTACCCTCGGATGGCTTGCTGCTTAACTTGGCCATGATGCTCCTAATCTCTGTTCGTACCTGCGATTTACCTTTTTGGCTATCACTATGTCCCGATGAAGGACATCGAGCATTTCTCCGACGATGGCGCGGTTTGTGAGAAGGCAGACAGATTCAGTCTCCAGTTCTGGCTCTGAAACCGGCTGTAGCCATGGCCAGTCGCCGTGGGTAACGGGGACCAGGATAGGCTTTCGCCAGTACAGCGTATTTGGGGGAGTACGCTTGCGGCTCGGCAGAAACACCGCCGCGATTGCCGCAATCAGTCCTCTTCGCGTTATCATGCAAACCTCCCGTAGAGGTCGCAGAACTCCTCAAGACTCTGGCCAGGTGCCAAGCATGCCCCCTGAGTCTGGTTCGCCATATCTGCGCCAGAGCACATTTCCGCCAACTTGTAGGCAGCACGTTCGCAGCGCCGCACACTTCCGGATGGACCTCCCGGCCAACTGATCAGTTCCACCTGACGCTCTAGGTAGCGCTGAAGTTGTGGGATCGCGCCAACCGAGATGTTGTCCACTTCGATAACGAACGTCGCTTTCACAAAAGCCGATCTCCTTCGGTGGGATATTCCGTCACCACCATCTTCCCATTTTTGTCGAAGTCCACATGGCATACCACCTGACCATTGTTCCTCACGATTACGGAGCGGTGGCGACGGGCGGCAATCTGCTTGGCGTCCTCGCACATCGCCCTAGCGCGCGGATCTGAGGACGTCCCCATCCAGTACCAATTTCCCCAATGCTCAGCCGTGATGGTGGCACCAGAGTGAATCTTGGGCGTTGCCGTTACGAGTATCCCGTCGCCTTGGGGCGCATCTAGTTCTACATTGGGGAGAACGCTTGCGGCCGCTGCGGCTCCAAATGCGGTTCCCAAAAATCCCAAAAAGAAGCGCCGACTGACGTGGTGGCGAGGGCACTCCCCCTCATGATGCTTCGAGAGCGGCTTTTCGCATCGAGGACAGAGGAGACCGTTCATGCTCCCTCTATTCTACTGCCCCGGCGGTTCCGGTGGTGTCTTATCTTCGGTTTTGGGCTTGATGCGGAGAAAGAATGCGCCAGAGAAGGCGGTGAGCAAGCCGGAAATTACCTGGAAGGTCTGGCCATCGTTGGGACTCCACTTAGAGATGAGGAGCAACAACCCGGTGAAGACCAGCATCCCGAGGAAGAGCAGGAGCAATACTGGATCGATGCGGGTCATGGTCAGCGGGAATTTCACCCTGCGACGGCTTGGTCCGGACTCTGATCGGACGGCCCCATTTGATCCATCAATCCGCTGATGTGATCGAGCGCGGACTGCTTGTCGGTGGCCATATAGGGTTTCGGATCCACGTCATCCATTGCCGGCATACTCCCTCCGCCAGCGCGTGGAATTTTCCGGGGCTCCAATCTGTGATGAATGAGAAAACCGTTTTGCGCTGGCTCTCCATGGAAGTGAAGCACTTTGCGTTTTTCAGGCCGTGTGGGCCTCTTGCCGCTGGCACTCGTCATCAGGAATCTCCTGCTTCAGAAGATACCATAATCTTGGTATAGTCGTAAGGAAGTCACGGCATGTCGGCGCTCGTCGGAGCCTGGCGTATCTCGTCTCCGCAAATCTCGTCGGCGCATAGCATCGCAACGCAAGGAAAAACGGGGGGAGAACGTCTGTCGCCGTACTCCCCCCAAGTCGATTGATAGGAAGCTCTAATGCTTAACCCGTCCATCATTATAGCCCCATCCAGGAACCAGCCTCGGGCTTGATGTTGTAGTTCCTTTTCGGTGGAATGCGCTCTGGGCGCTGCGGTCCTACCGTCCGCGCGTAAGTGAGGGCCAGCGCATCACCGTCATTGGGGGAGGCCAATCCCCGCGCTTTCATAGATTCCTTCGATTCCAAAACAAATCGGTTCTTTTTGTCGCGCCTGCCTGGTGCCACTGACGTCAAGTCCAATTCCAGAACGGGGTCCTTGTCAATCGCGAGCCGACTCCCCAGCGCCTCAGCCAATTGAAACCACATCCAGGCCCGCATGTTTGCGTAGCGATCCGGCTGCGGGGCTCCGCCTCCGAACTGCACTTCGATGAATTGATTCAGCCCGAGCTGGTGCAGACGATCAATGATGGGGCCGCCCATGGAGCCCCCGTCAATAAAGAACGCCGCCACCTTCCTCCCCCCAAAGGAATGCTTCGCCAAATCAGACAAGTACCCTACCACCTGCATGGAATCGCGCGTCTCCTGGGGAGAAAGCTTTCGAGGCGCAATGCTACGCGCGTCATTGCCACGGCGGAAGCGGACGACGGCCGGGTCGCCGCCGCCGCGCGACAGGTCGACGCCCGCCACTAGCGGTTCGTCATCCAGGACTTCGGGAGTCCGTTTCTGCGCGTCGTAGACTCGCTGAGGATCGATGACCTGCATCGATGGGTTCGACAATGGCGGAAGTCCGCGGATATAGACGCGGACGTCGTCATCGTCCTCCCCGCCCGGGGCCAGCCTGATGGTGTCTTCGAGTTCCTGTTTGTTGGGAATCTTACAGGTTCGGGAATCGATGATGCCGTGGTTCCATCGTTCCTTCTCGTCTCCGAAATTGATACGGAAGAACGTACCGGTGGATTTGGTCGGGTTCCCAAACACGAATATCATGGGCATACCATCCACAAGTCCGCGCTCGGCTTCCTTGAAGATGGTATCGGCTATGGCCGAGGACTCATCAAAAATGTAGTACTGTACTGAGGTGGCGGCGTGCTGGCCGGCGAACGCTTCCTTGTTCTTTTCGTCCGATGTCTGGGGAGTGCAAGACCACGCCTTGCGCTCCACTCTGTGGTAGACGCCGGAGTCGCGAATTTCAAAGGGGGAGGACGATCGCGACATTCTGAGCCACTGGCTGATGGTCGCCCACGTCTTGGTTTCAAGTTGGACGTAGGTGTTGGCCGTGACGGTCCCCTTGGAGAGTTTCCAACACTTCAAAAGGAAACTGGTGAGGAAGGCGGCCATTACCGACTTCCCCACGCCCTTGCCAGCAGTGCGCGTCATCCTGATGGGCGCAACAGAGTTGACTCCGTCGAACTCGCGCTTCCGAATGAGTTCCCCCAGTTCCGTGAGGAAGTCCACCTGCCATACGTCGGGGCCTTCGAACCGTTCGAGCGGCCCAGGTCTCCCCCATGGGAAATCCCACCGGATAAAGCCCAGTGGGTCTTCCTTGAAGCGGGTGAGGTTCTCAGGGCGAGATTCCCGGCGCCGCGCTAGTTCCGCTTGGAATGCGCTCGCGCTCTTCTCTACGGATTCTTGGTTGAGGGCTGCCACTATCGCTTCCTGCGGCGGTCATTGTCTTCTGCGGTTTTTATCGCTGCCTTTAGGAGTCCGCGCAACTGCTGGTTCTCTTCGAGGAGATCGGCTGCGCTGGTCCTCAGACGTTCATTGGTTCTGCGGCAGTCCGTCCAGAATCTGTGGAACGTGTTCCCCTCAGTAATGACCACAGGGCATCCATCAAGCGATGCTCCGCAGGTCTTGCAGATGGGGAGTTCGCTCGCCACTACTTTTGGTTCGCCATACCCTTGAGCGTCTGGGCCAGCCTCGCCCGGTGCCCAAGTGTGCCGCCCTTCTTTGCGGCGGCAGCTAGTTTCTTGGCTGGGATCTTTTCTCCCTGCGGGACTCCAAGTTGCCGGTGAAGGGCGCCCTTTTTGATGTTGGCCTTCTGAATCCATTTTTCAGCCATTTTCTACTCCTTTAGTTGGATTACAAGTGCTACTATATAAGGCATGTTGCGAAAAGTATCCAAAGACTTCATGGCCGGTTGGCTTCGCGGGTTCTTTGACGGCGAAGGTTCGGTTTCTTTTCGAAAGGAATCCAGTGGACGCAAGCACACGGCCTACTACCTTACGGTGACCAACACTGATGCGCTCCTCATGGATACATGCCAGGAATACCTGGCGATGCTCGGCATCGAATTTTCCGAATGGTCCATCAGACGGAGAAGAAACCGTAAGCCCTGCCGGACACTGCACATCTGCAGGGCAGACAGCATTAGGATCTACGCAGAAAAGGTTGGGTTCATGGCTCCAGAAAAGGCAGCTAGGTTGAAGCAGATAATGGAATGGATTAATCGTCCTACTGTCGGGGAGAAACTGCTCCCGCGTATCCAGGAACTTTACCGCGCGGGCCACAGCCTGCGCTGCATCGGTAAGCAACTCGGATACAAACCAGGATTTCATGGCCGATTCCGCACGCTACTCATCGCTTCTGGCGTGGAAATTTCACGCACCCGAAACCACTGCTGCCGTGTTTAATCGCACCCGCTATCCATTTTTCGGCCATAAAACAATTCCTCCAACTTTCGTGGTGGCGTTTATGGCTTCAGGTTATCAGAGGGGGAGGACGCTCGCAATGACGGATGATCCTGAAGGTGTCCTCCGTAGAGAACGTCCGCACGTTCAACGCTCGGCGGAAGGCTGTACAGAGCGTTATGAATCTCCTCTAAAATTTTCAGCGTGGCCTCGTGCTCGCGCTCTGCCTGCCGGTTCTGGCTCATCATGATGAGCGGTCCCTGGAAGGTGCTAATGATAGTGAGGAACAGGTTCAGGGCGATGAATGGATATGGGTCGAAGACCGCACGAAATATCAGCCATAGGGTGTTGACGCCGATCCAGAGGAGAACGATCACGGTGAAGACGATGATGAAGGACCACGAACCGCAGAACCGGGCTACGGCATCGGAGCATCGTTGAGCACGGGTGCGGGGATCATTCATCGGAGGTCCTCAATTCCAGAAGTGACATCTGGGTTTCGATCATCACCGACAGGTGCTGATTATACTGCTCCTGTATCTCCGGCACGCTCAACTTTACGGGGGTAGCCCACACGCCATTTTCTACCCAATCGCAGAACGCAATGATGCGCTCCTCGCTCATCCCTTTATGGCCGTCCCACTCGCCCACGTACTCTGGACCATCCATGCGGCTGGGAGAGTGAAATGAGACTTGGCCGAATCCTTGGGGGAGATCGACGTATAGCACGAACGAAGCGTCTTGTCCGAACAGTACATCGGGATCTTCTTTCCAGCCCCATCTGAACTCCCCGCCGTGCAGGGCCAGCAGACCGCAGAGTTGTTGCATGCTCCAGGACTTCACATCGTAGGCCGCTCTCCTGAAACGGCCGCGCCGGTAATCCTTCGCCCGGCTGGAGCGCTTCTGCGCGCGGAACAACGCTACGGCGATCTCCCCCAATGGTCCTAACTTGCAGAGGTCGGCGTAGTACTGCTTGGTGACCTCTCCATCGTTTTGGTGGAAGACGTCGTGCGCCCGCATCAGGCAGGGATACCCCACTTGATGTTGTTGAGCACATGCGCCACCGCGCGGTATCCCGCCACGGTGTTGACCATGTCTATGGGGCGCTTATTACCGAGTTCAATGCTCGGCTGATCTAGCCAACGTTTGGCTTTCAACTTGTCGTCAAAGGCGTCCGTCGCTACAGCTAAAATGTCCCATTCTGCACGCGTCATGGTTTGCATATTAACTGCGACCGTGCTCCCCCTTGGGAGTGCTGGTGATGCACGGACGATGACAGCGGCAGGCCCCATGCCGACAATATACCCGGCATTTGTTAGACTCGATAGGCGTTCCATCCTGGCTGCAGTGCATGTCGCACACGCCGCAGTTCTTCTTGTGACCGTTCTCGTCACGCGCTTGGCACCACATCGGTTGGCCATTGTGTTGGGGATTGTCGTCCCCTGGATAGTCCGGGATAGGACGATCCTGCCACGCCATTGCGCCCCACGCCAGCAGAAATATAAGTACGAAGCGCGCGATCATGGACGTTCTCCGACCCCTCCTGGACCGAGGATGTATTTGCGGCGCCAGCGCTCCAGTTCCTCCCACCCGTGCTTTGTGCGCTCACGGCGATATACCTCCGCGACCGCACAGAGGAATCCGCAGTAAAACGCGCCGACAGCAATGAGGAGGTGGGGCATCATCGGGGGAGAACGCTTATGATAGCTTCGCTTTGATGGTGCCGGCCCAGCCGACGGCGTTGGCCGCAAGTTTCGAGATGATGGCCGCGCGCTCGTTGATTGAAAGAACGCGATCAACAGTGGAACCAGCCGTGCCATTCTTGTTGGGTTGCGGCCCCTGTAGCGATTCCTCGATGCTTCCAAGAATGTCGTGGAGTTGCATAAGGTATCCCTGGGCCTCTTCCAACTTTTTGGCTAGGTTCGGCTCGACCGGCTGAGCGGTAGCGTTGTTGACTTGCTGACCAAGCGAAGCTCCCGGCCCAACATATTGCGGCTGCAACCCTACTCCGGAATAGTTAGTTGGCTCCATTGCGTCACCTGCTAGCCACGATACTGGGAGCGTTCTCCCCGAAGCCCGGCTCATCCCACATGTCGATGATGAATAGCCGATGGGCTTCTAGCATATCGGCAGTCGTCACGGCGAGGAATGGATCGGGCTTGATGACTTCGTAATCGCTCACCAGAAAAAGGGCTTCGGGCATCTCGTCAATCAGGCAGGCTATTTTATCAAGAGTCTTTTCGGGAATCGCATGCACGTACTTGACGTTATCGACGTATCCAAATCCATCAAATTGCCGATACGTTAGGCCGGTATTCTGGAGCCAGTCATGGTCGCGGGTGCGGAGCGGCTTCCAAACCCATCTGGTTCCCGCCTTTTGCTGTAGCGCCTTGTTGTACAGGTAGGTATCGACTTTGTCGAAGTCGAAGATCTTGAAGCCATGCCGATTGAGCAGTTCTCCCATCTGCGATTCGTCGGTAGCGGCAGACTTCAGGGAGATCGCTTTCGCCACCTTCATATACTCTGGACCGGCGATGCTGGCGGCCGGGATTATATGGACTGAGGCGAGGAGTTGCGCCTTGGTGAAGTTGGGAAGCCGTGGCTTTTGTGGCTTCGCCGGAATGCTGCCTGCTGGGTCGCAAACGAATGTCCCCGCAGGTACGCCGTTCATAATTAAGCAATTTGAACCAGCTACCAAAGTGCTGCCCACCCATGTGCTGGTTTGTCCAAAGGCCATGCACGCCGTGAGGAGTGCGGATGCCAACAGTCTGTGTTTCATGTTTTCTCCTTTGCGGGGGAGTCTGCTTCTGAACTCCCCTCAGAACTTTCGTATTCTTTGATGGCGGCCCAGGCTGCGGCGATCCAAAGATTCTGGTTGGCTTCAGCCCAATCGACCGCTATCTTATAATCATCGAACGCGCGCTGCCGCTGTTTATGGTAGCCGAAAAACGCAGCCCTACCCAGAGCGTTGCCCGGAACATTGCGCAGAGTCCCGCGGTCACCCGTTCCGTCTTCAGAAAAAAACAGGACAGCATCCCTACCTTTGCTATCGGCCGCTACGACAACTCTTGGTAGATAATCCCCGGAGAGCGTGTGGAGCAGTTTCACGTTGGGCCAAATGGCCCGATCTTCTCTGGTGGCGAATTCGAGCGGCGCTGTCCAATCAATCGGCATGCGTACTCCCCATTGATGGCGTCAAAACTCGGACGCCGAAGTCTGGATCACTTGGATCGCACCCAGTGGTTCCTCCATCGGAGTGGCGAATGTACAGCAAGCCGTTTTTCTCAAATAGCACGCCAGGTACTCCCGGGTGCTCCAATTCCCCTCTGATCTTAGCGCGGACTTGATCCATGGTCCAGCCTGAAGGGACGGCATTGAAACATAGAACGCGGTCTCCCGGATGAACCGGTATTCCAGCCATGTCTTTCATGCTCTCTACATCGGAAACTTTAACCGCCATCCGAACTCCCCGTATAGATTCCTATTATCGCTTGTTCCTCGTACACGATGTTGTAGCGCTGTCCTTGCCAGAAGAACTCGGCTTCCCTGCGCCGGTCGTACAGTACCTTGTCCCCCACCTTTACGTCCAGGGGAAGACGCCCACGACCGGTACCCCGGCACTTTTCGCAGGGGAGGCTGGCTCCCGGTTCCAGGCCCTGCTGACTTTGACGTGGCGGAATCCGCACAAAGCGTCCTCCCCTGCATTTGCTGCACATGATGGGGATTCTATGGGTCTCTGGATATCCATCAGGAGTCGTGGTGTAGCGGCTAATGACGCGCTCAATGTATGTTTCGCCCGGCCCAACCGCCACCACGATGCCCCAGCGCAATCGCGACTGGTCACGGCTGACTTCGGGAATCCAGATCGAGCCGACTTTTTCTTCTTCCTGGAGGTCGCGGATAATGACGCGATCCTTCTGCAGTTTGAGTTGCTCGATGGGGAACTTGAGTTCCTGGTGGAGGTCGACGATGGACTCCCGGTACTTTAGGCTCATGAGGAAGTACCACGGTACCAGTTTCCCGTTTCCCGGTAGAATCTGGATCCGCATTCGAAATCTACCGCATGCTCCTGCACCAAAGTTAGTTTGCAGCCGCATAACTTACAACGTTCCGGTATGTCCATTGGCTTCATCTCCACAAAAGCATAGCGGCAATAATGATGTTCAGCAGTAGGGAAAAAATTCGCTTCCCGCCATCTTCCTCTTTCCAGAGGAATAGCATTACGCACACCGCCTCAATTCCAAGACCAACCCAGTTTTGCCAGATCATACCAGCGTCTTTTCCCCGCCGTACAAATTAGGATCGTCTTCGTTGCGGCTGATGAAGTAAGCCCTAATGGCATCCCGCAATTCTGGCCGGTGTGGAGAAAGTTGATAGATGCCCTGCCAGTCCTGAACCAAATCAGTTGATGGGCGGAACCTGTGTTGTGCAAGAATCAGATCACGATGGGAATAGGCGCGTTTGATCTTAGACCCATGGAAATGATGGACCGCAAAGCAATCCACGTACCCGATGTTCTTGTGTAGCCGGGCGGCGTTTTGCTGCCAGCTAACGATCACATTCCTGTAATCATCGGTGTACTGCTCATGGTGCATATCGGGAGCTGTCTGTCCCACCAGCCCGAACGTCATGAACCAGTCGCCGTGTCCCAGGATGCATTTGTCGAGGAGCCCCCCGACGGTATCGAACGCGGACCGCCTAAACGCCCAAGCTCCGCCCGTGGCCCCAACGCCATCCCGAACCCGTCCCCAGCCACCGGGAGAGAGCATGGAGGATTTCTTGGTTACGTCGTCGTAGCCTTCTCCTTTCTCTTTTGCAATGGTCCAGCCACCATCCCGGAATCCCTCCGGCATGGCGCAGCCGCGCTGGACATAGTTGAATGCAAAGCCAGTGTTGACGCGCGTCGGCAGATGCCCTTGCCCGTAAGTTCTTCCGGTCACATCGGAGTAGCTTGAGAACAACTGAACGAAATCGTAGTGCTGGAGTTGGTGGATTGCCTCAAGGGCCCAATCGTGGCGTGTGAAATGGAAGTCCGCATCGATCCAGGCTCCGTATTGCCAGTCTGGAGGAAAGCGCCGGATTACGGCATTGAGGATGTTTTCTTTGTGGAATAATTCGTGGTGGGTTCGCAGTTGCACGTCCCGCGGATCTTCTCCCGTGACCTCAAACGGGCGTTCTCCATAAGCGAGTTCCCCGAAGTGAAGCATGACGTTGGGAGACTGCTCCATGTGCCGGCGAAAATCGTCCGCCAGTTCCCGCCGCGTCCTCCATCGAAAGGGGTTGGAATAGCAGGTCGCGACGTGAAGTTTCTGCTCTTCGCTCCATTGAGACCATGGGCGATGAACGTTGGGATGGGCGACAGGAGTCACTTGCCTATCCTACGTACTGCAACGGTCCTTTTGGTTTCTCGTTGCAGCAGTTAATTTTGCCGCACTTAATTTCCAAAAAGTCCATCTTCCCTTCGATGATCATCGGGTAGACTCCGTCCGGGACCTTCCCCTCTTCGTAGACTGGATCATCCGGCGAGCAGTCATCTGTGGGTTTGAACCCGTACAGATCCCGAAACTGCTTTTTTACTTCTCTGATGTAATCCGTCATCCACATTTGGGCTTCTCCTAAAGTGCCGCGAGGTCTGCCTGTAGTTGCGCCAGATCAAGACCACCGGGTGATACGGAAGCGGCATTGAGCCAATCGGGGGCCAGAACTGCGTAGCACTCGTCGACGTAATCGCTGAAGAAATTGTGGCTCATCTTCAGTACCGAACCCCACGTAATGCAGGTGCAGCTTTCGGGAGAGCGGGCCATTATCGGGACGCAATGCCCCCCCCACGACCCCGGTGACCCATCCCCGTACGGTCCGCCGGCCGGTACAGTCCAAGACGTCTGGACTTGGGCCGACAAAGGCAGTTGTATCCCGGTGAAGAGATTTCCGAATACCCAGATGGCCATCTGGACTTCGGTGTCGTTGGTGGGATCCACCTTCACGTATCCCGCGATCTTATGAACTACGGTCCCTATTTTGGCACCGGTGTTTTTCCAATAGTTAAGGGCCGTCAGCATGTCGGTTCCGTTGTCCGTATTGGGATCCCCCGGCACGTATCCGCCCTCGGCTTCGTATAGCTTGATGGCATCGTTGTTGTGGGCCTGTTGGACCGTCCCAGATCCGTAGTAGATCCACTGCTCGATCATATGGAGTTGGGCGGCCTCAACACAATCCCCAAGCGTGTCGTTGGCTAGCATGGGCCATGGTTCCGCAGCGGTTGCCTTGGTGATCCAACTGACCTCGGGAGGCGGAATGGGAGGCGTAACTCGGATATAGTTCTTAAGCTGTGGGGTGCGTGGATCCAAGCGAGGAGCACGCTTCCCGAGCCGCTTTCCTGTTATCTTAACTTCCATTGTTGTGTTCTTTCTCCCCCGACTCTACCGGTCATTGGCTCTTAACTTCCTTCGATTTACCGAAGGCCATCTCATTAAGCTTGACGTATTGATCGTAAGGAATGAGGGCAGACAATCGCTCCGTCCCATCTCTAAGGATCACTACTTTGCCCATCCTGCCGAGAGTTCGGAGAGCATCGGATGTTAACTCCCGCAGGTATGTTGTGCCCTGAAACTCCACGCGTTCGTCGAAAACCGGCAGATCTTCTGGCATTCTTTAAGGACAAGTGTAGCGCAAGATCTTATGGATTGCAATGCACAAGATTGTAACGTTTCGGTGGGGATAACGGAAAGAGCCGAGGTCGCCCCCGGCTCTCTACCGCTTCAGTTGTTGATCTCCCCTTTTACAGGGTAAATTGTTGGGTTTGATTTTCGGGTTCCTTTCGGAGCCCGACCCGATGTCCGCTATTGTATCGCGTCCGTTCGTTCAGTGAATCAATGGCGGGGTGTGCATTAGGATCTCCGCTAGAACCCAACACGCCAGCCCCCAGCCGATCAGGTTGCCGCGCGGCACTGGAGGACTGGGGAGGCCCAAGCCCGCCAGAACGAAAAGCACAAATGCGAAAACCAGAAGTATAAAGGATAGGATCGCCATGGTGTTCTCCCTGCTTGCATTTTATCGGAATCACTGAACCATTTAGCCCTGGGGGAGTTCGATTTCTGGTTTGTTATCCCCCAGTGCGATTTCCTTGCGTTGCGTCGCGTTGCCGTGTAGCGCTGCGTGATGACATGCCAGGAGCAGACCCGACGAGAGATGCAAGGCCATCTTACGGCGGAATACCCTACAAAGTCAAGGCAGAAAATTATGTCTGTTATTGAAGCATTCCGGGGAGTTCGATCGCCGTCTCCTCTTTAAAGCCAGCCATGTCCAGGGCGAACTGCTCCAGTAGATGCTCGCGGTCCGTTAGGTGCCGCGCGAGGGAGCGGTGAAATTCCCAGAGGGGATTATGTGGGTCGGTGCTCTTGATGGTGAATGCGCCGGCCAGATGCCGCGCTTCTTTTGCTCGAGCCTGTACGAGCGCGATCGCGACTCGTAGGAGAACGGATTCGGAAGAGTCGCCATCGCGTGGCTCCAGCATCTGGCGCGCCAGTTCTTTGGCCCACGCCTCCATCAGGGGAGTTGATTCTTTGGGACTCATTGGTACCTCGGAGAGTACGGATACGTCCAGCGAAGGTCGAAGATCCTGCCGTCCCGATCCATCATAAGATATGAGTGCGCCATCAACCCTGCCTCAGATTTCAACATCTTCATGCTGGTGGCGCTCTCCACGAACTCTACCAGCGGTATCGCAACCTCTCGCCACGGAGTCAATAGGATATCTCCGTCGCGGCCCTCCCCATTGAGAACCGAGCCGTAGACTCCGGCCAGCCACCCGTGGAAAGACTTCTCGAGCATCCGCGCTAGATTTATGGCGTCGGCCAATGTTACGGGAGGAGTTCGGCCCGAATGTTTAGAGGCGGACGTAGGATTCAGCCATCTGGCCGTAGCTTTGATTTTCGGATTCATCATGATGCAGGCGATGACCTTGGCCCAGAGTTCTGGTTCGAGGACGACTGGAATTTGCTGGGTCATGGGACACTTCCCGAGAGCATCGAATGGAAGTCGCCGCCGTATTGCGACGGTCCATCCTATCTTGGGTATTTCGGGGAGATCGCACACGGCCGCTACGATTTCATCGCATGTGGCTTCTGGAGTTTGCTGTTCAGTATTCATTGGGGGGAGTTCACTTTCGGTGGAGAGTGAGACGCCGGGTGCATAGCGGCTTCTCTGGCGGCACGTGGCGATCCAGGGAGCCACGTAACAGCATCCCACGCCTCCATGAAACTTTGGGCTTTGCTGCACCAGACCGCGTGCGTACTCCCCCCGAAGCAACACGCTTCACAAGCCATGGCGGGACGATAAGGACGTGAGAGGAGTACCGTCATAGCCACCTCTTTAGTTCACGTCTGATCATGAGGTGAAACGATCGGAAGGGTCCACGCCGAATTTCAAAGATCCACTTGTACTCCCATCCGGTGATGGAGAAGAGCCTTTTCATGGTAGTGCGCTTTCTGAAATCTTACCAGTCCCACCGCACGACGGGCAATCCTTCATCGGTCCATTGGTGCTCTGGCAGGCATTGTACTCTACCTCAGAGTGGTTCCATTCTCCAGCATTGGTCCCGTTTATCGCAGGGAGTCTTTGTTCAGGTTCCATTGCTAGCCTTCATGATCAATATCGCTCTCCCCTCCTTTTCTTCACGGGAGAGCCGTTTTGGCAGAACTGCCTCAATCTCCTGGTTCCATTTTCGCAGCAGCGGAGATTTAAGAACGTGGGGCCGAAGCGTCCGGATCAGTAGCCGGTCGAGACAGCGGCGGCAACGCTGTACTGTGCCGAGATGGTTGCCCGGAACGTTGATGGCACCGCAGTCGCAGCATTTCATTTCAGCCAGCCTGCCGGCTTGGGCGGCACCGTGTAGTCAGCCGGGATCTGTGGTCTATATTGGTAGCGCGGATCCGGAATTTTCTGGATTTCTTTAACGGGTTCAGAAGCGTTCTCCCCGCTGGCCCCGCACACTACACGTGCACGCTCATCAGGGGAGAGCGCTTTAAGAAACTCAGCAATAAGCGCGCGCTTTTCTTCTTCCGTCATGGCCCGTGATGATTGGATTATGCGCCTCTTTGGGGGAGTACGTCAACAGCCTGGTTCATTCTCCCTAAGCAGCTCTTTCGGCTTTGCTGTACAGGGCAAGTCGTATCCAAACTCGTAGGCGCACCAGCAGAGGCTGCATCTTTTGACGCGCCGTCCGTCGGACATATGGACATACTCCCAAGTATGTCGTTTTGCCTCGTTCGGCAAAAGTTCTGCGGATTTATCTCGTCTCTCCATGAAGAGCGCGGCGCCCAACGCCTCTTTGATCTGATGATCGTCCGTGGTGTTCTTGCCAAGTTCTATCCGCTTCTTGGCCCACTCCCGTATCGCATAGGGGGCGGCTAGATCGCGCTCGAGCAGCACGAAAACCATTTCTTCCTCATGAGCCTTATTCCAGCAACTCTGCCCGTCCGCTTGTTCCATTTTTTTGATCATTTCGCTATCGTTCTCCCCTCAGTTTCGATAGGTCAGCCAGCCCAACACCACTCCCGTGATGCCGCCCGCCATAATAGCGCCAATGAGCCGCAAAGTGAAATGAAGCCGGTTGTTCGCCAAATCCGTTCTCCCTAGACGCGCTCGTCCCACCAGACTTTAGGCAACTCGGAGTACGGCAAGTAAAGAGGATGACAAGGCTGTCCAGTCCTCTGCGACAGTCGCAAATACGTCAGCGGCACGGCCGCATTCAACAGGAGACTAACGACATGGATGGCTCTGTTGCGTGTGAACCGGCTATTTCCGCCCCATCCGCATACGACTAAATCAGCTCCCATTTTGGCCTCGTGCACTAAATTCCAATCGTTGTCTGGCCCGACGGGATCCGCCACTTTGAGTAGTTCAGACGGATCGGTCGCCCTCCACGCGAATAGATTCGTCACCGTCAGCCCGTCAAATCTCCAAGCGCGTGCCCGGCGCTCGCACCGCTCCACCGTCGGATCGTTCTGGTTATGGTCGGCGGTCGACGGGTTCAGCATAATGAAGTTCACGTGCCGCGGCATCACTATCCCAGGCGCAAAACTCCTGGTCAGAGTGTAGCGATAGCGCTCGCACTCACTGAACTTCGCCGATCCAGTTCCATCCGACCGGTTCTTAATTATCCACCCGCGGACCTTGGTTTCCAAAGCGTTCTCCCCTCACCGCTGCCTTACAAGCCTTCAACACCCTCTCGCTCTTGCTCACCCCATTCAGCACCAACGATACAGCCGTCCTCGAGATCCCAAGCGACCTAGCAATCTTGGCCATCGCCCCGTGCTGTTGTGACAGCGCTTTCCTTAACTCCTTCAATTCCTTAGTCTTCAAAACCGTTCTCCCCTTAGGGAGGTCGCTTCCAAAGAGTATAGGATCAACCGGTTGAATCCGTGCCCCGTTCGCCGGCGAGTTCGTTACCGTCCTGAACTTCCCACTTGGGATGATCGCGGGCGCGATGGTCAAAACCGCATTACCATTAGTGGCTAGTTTCTTCGGACTTTCCTGCATCGCAAAATACTGGAGCCGTCCTGTCCAGCTTTCGCCATCAGGATTCACTCCATAGACTCCATCGATCGTGAAGATGTCGCCAGCCTCCGGCATCCATTCGCCCCACCCTGAAGTGATCAACTCCGTACCCGCTTGCCCCGCTCCATCCACATGCGCCCAATATCTCTTCCGTTCCATTGCGTTAAGTTTACATCGGCACTGAGCACGGTGTCAACTATATTTTATATCGTTGATTCTTAGGCCGGTGGCCTTCTTTCCAGAATCAACTTCGTGCTGATCGGTGAATTAAATCGAAGGGGGGGGTGGGGGGTGGGGGGGGCGAGGGTACTGTGGGGTGGGGTGGTCGGGAAGGAAGGGAGGGGCCGAAGCCGGAAGCCAGGCCCGCCGCGCGATCCAAGCCGGCTCACAACGAGAACTGAATCTCATCGATCCGCGCGTGCTCAGCTTCCAGAACCTCCTCTTTCTCCTGCCATGAGGCGCTGGACCAGCCTTCAACGTTCTCCTCGCACCACTTCATCAGGCTGACTCCGTGCTTCACGTAACAACGAACCGAAATATCCTGATCCGTCTCCACGGCGCCGTGCTTTTTCCAGAACGCATCGCAGCCTGAATAGTGGTGCTGGAACTCGAACGAGGGCATTCGGTCGCCACAGTCGCATCGAACAATACGCTGTGGGCGTCCGCGCTTCTTGATCTCTGGCAGAGTTTCTTGTAACAAATGGCTTCTCATGCAGCCTATTATACAAGGAAATAAGGTAATTGTTCGTAGGAAATCTAACTATCTTTCGTTTCAACGGCTTCCGCGCTGGCTTCTATGATGCCTTGTTTCCGTCTTTCGGCTTCGATGCGTGCTCTATCCGAGCCCCACGCCATCACTTCCAGCGCCCGCGTCATCCGCTCCACCTGATCATCCGTCAACTCGCTCATGTTGCCCGCCGCTGCCTTCTCAAGCAGTTGAAACTCAACAGCTTGCTCTGTTCGCTCAACATAAGCGCCAGAAACTTTAGCCGCTTGAACCATTCCAGTTATCGCTGATGCATACTGCCCGGCTTTTCTTGCTTCCTGAGCCACCACCACAAGGAAAGACACGATACGGGTTCTATTCAGGGTGACTTCAGCCAAGTTTGGGATCTCGCTAAGGGAGCGCGCGCTGTAGACGGCCACTTGGCGGGCAATTTCGATGTTGGTTTCCGCAATGCGGTCGATCACGCGCTTGCGCGAAAGGAGTTTCCAGGCTTGGGATTTACCGCACTTGGAACTGTAGCCAGCGGCTGCGAGGGCGTCCTCTTTCGATTTGCCCTGAGCAATGGCATCCGCGAATTTCCGCTCTGGGTTGCTGAGGATGTCTCGCTTGCCTCGAATGCGCCCGTTTTCTGGTGCTACCAACATACTAAGGGGAGAACGCTTTCGGTTTTATGGTAGCATTTTCTGAAACTTGCGGGGAGAACAAAAATAAATCTTGACACTGCGGATAAAAAAGCGGTATCTTATCTCCACAGGGAAATAGGAGCCCTGGAAACAATGAACTTGAGGGAATTTGTGGAGCAAGGCACAAGCCGTCGCGCACGGCTGCTAGGCCACGGTATTCTTCCGGACCAGAACGGATTTAAGGTGAAACTGCGAATCCGGTTAGATGGGCTGGATGCATTTGTGGAATACACCGATGCCGCTAGCGTAACGGACGGGTGGACGAAACTCGCCGCCAGCTATTCGGTGTTCTGCCCAATGGCCGATATCGCACTGCCTGGAGTGACGCATTTGGTTCTGACTATGGAAGCTCAAGAAGCCATGTCGGGAGATCGGCAACTGGAAAAATGCCTGAATTGCGGCTCCACTCGTTCAGGCCATCAGGACGGCCGTTGTTTTGTCCGTGGCAAAGTGACCGAGCTGCGCTGGTCCTTCAACTCCGACCCTGTGGTTTCCTAGTGCGCTTCAGGGGAGAACGCTTTCGGTCTTCTCCCCTGGCTGAGCAATAGGAGGCTCGCACAAAATGAAAGCAATCATTACCCGATACCACGGCGCCGACGTGACCAAACCATCAACGGTTTCCGCCACAACCGGCCATCCCAAGAACCGCGTCACCGTCAAGGTCAGCCAGTTCGACAGCGCCGACAAAGCCCACGATGGAGCCGCCATCGCGCTCTGCCGGAAGTTCGGATGGGCTGGACCGCTCATGAAAGGTGGTCTGGAGAACGGCGACCAAGTCTACACGTTCGAGAACGACGTTAACCGCGTTCTGGTTCAGCTTTGAGGCGAAATATGGCAAACGGAACTTACCAGCACAACTATAAAAGCGAACTAGCCGGCACCGGGCGCGAGATCCGCATCGCCGATGAAGTCATGGGCTACTACTACGATCTGGCCGAGGGCGACACGCTCATTGAGGCGCTCGAGGATTTCGCTGACTCATATGATTATGCGGACTCCGGTGAGCGCTCCATCGTCGTCCATCTAACCGCAGAGGAATACCAGGACGGCGAGATCGTGATGCGCGCGAGCGCCAAAATGACGCCTCTCGGCGGCGTGGATTACGCTCAATGCGCCTGATTACCCCAACATCGCTCGCACCTGATGTCTCCGGGCTGCAGGCGAACGTGCGAACCGTGTTGCTCCGAGCGGTGGGGATTCGGAGCCTGTTTCCTGGTGCGCCTTGGGGGAGTCCGCTAACGTGCTCCCCCAATGAGCAATAGGAGGCTCAAAATAGCATGAAACACAATCTTTTCCTTGTGGTCAATGAGGACGGCCATTACTACCGCTGCGGGGAGGACGGAGATGAATGGACCGACAATATCGGCTTGGCCTGGATTTGGCGCACGTCCGTTGTCCATGACATTGCCTCACTGGTTAAGGGGACGGTCATTGGGGGAGCACGCTAATGAATAAGCTCATCGCTTTCGTTCTGGCTTCGGGGATGCTGCTGGCCGAAACCGTGTACTTCTCGCCCAATGGGAAGACGTACCACGCATCTTCTCAGTGCGAGCACCTGAGCAAAACCAAGAACGTGCTCCACGCCGATCGCAAAGACGCTGAACAGCACGAGCTGAAGCCGTGCGCCATCTGCTACAAGAGCAAAAGCACCAAGGGAGCAAAGAACGCTTGGGCGCAGAAAGAGGGCCAGAAATGAACTCCCCCAAATGCCAGTTCGCCGCTCCCGGAACCTATGGGCACGAATGCGGAGACCCCGCTACCAACGTCCTGATAACCACCAGAACGGAAAGTACCCGCCAAGCCTTGCTCGGCCTGGGCGTGATCCCATCACCCGATGGACTATCGCGCGCCAATAGGTGCGAGGCCCACCGCAACATCAGGGAGTTCGGTAATGGCCCTTTCGTCCGCACAGAGGAGATCCGACAATGAACTCCCCCCAATCCTTTACTGATTACGGCGGACTAGTCACCCGCAGCGCCGGACGGCTCGATGAGGACGAGGCTTTCATCCTGACGCACGTTGACCACTTTGGAAGCGACGGCTATCCCATCCGCAAGGTTGGCCGCTATCACTGGACTTGGAGCTACCGCAGCAAGTTCGGCCCTGGGCTCCTCAAGACCCGCAAGGAAGCGGTTCGGATGTTCGAGTTGCACCTGGACATCTTGCGCGACAAACTCGCCGGGATAATCGCATGAAACCCGGCTAATGCGGGCGCGCGCCAGCTTCCTGGTGCGCGACGGCCGCCGTGGGGCAAGATTCCCAAGTCTCCTATCTTTTCCGCGCGGAGACGGCGGCCATCGAGCAATAGGAGGCTCACAAACTATGAAAACAGGCGAACACCTGAGAATCAAATCCTTTGGGGATAGCGTCGTTGGTGTCGAATTGGAGGGCAATCCGCGCAAGCCGGAACACGACAGCTTCCGAGTCAAGTTCCCTGGCGGGGAGATCGATATTGAGCGCTGCACCGACGGATCGTATTGGATTCACATGCTGGTCAACCAGCGCGATAAGACTATTGAGCGGGAAGGGCCAGGCTCCGGCGCAGTTTACGCGCACGTCTCGGAAGCCAGAATGCATCTGACGAACAAGCATTCATCCGAGGCCAATCTTGGAGACTTCGCTAATCCTGGCCTTTACGATGTCGCTTTGCGTGTTGTGAAAGACGTTTCCTGATGCGCGCCGAAGGGGAGCACACCCGCGACCGTGCTCCCCTCGGGTGAGCAATAGGAGGCTCAAACAACTGATGTCCGAAGAACAACAACCACTGACCATCGAAATGCTTGCAGCCGACGTGCTGCGATACCTGGACCACGACTACAAGGGGCCGGTAAAACTCGAACTCACGGAAATAAGTTACGTGCGGGTTGAGCAATGGGAGGGCGATGGCCCTATCGACCTTCAGCAGCTCGCATTGTCGGGCGTGGAGTGCCACGTCTGCGCGCTCGGGGCATTTCTCGTTGCCCAAGCCATTCGGGAGGACGCAATTGACCTCAATTTCCGCACCAATGGATACCTCTACATTGAGGACAACATCTATCTTCCGCGTCTACCACTAGACAAAGCAAGCCGAACGCGCGTCGAGGCGATCTTCGAAGGATGGAGCCCTATGAGATATCCGTGGCCATTCGAGGAAGAACGCCCGGCATCCGCTCGCGACCGACTCCGCATCATCTGCCAAGCAATTGTAGACGGCAATAAATTCTGGCTGACGGGGAGAACGGAATCGGCTGAAAGCGAACTCCCGCAGGAGGTTGCGAAGTGACGACAGATTTCACTGCTCCCACCGAAGTAACCGGGCTGGATATGGCCTTCGGGCCAGCGGATGTGTTTTCGCTCATGCCTGCCTTCGAAGCCATCCCAGAGGAGTTCAAGCACGGCCGTACGCTCTGGAATGGCTTCTTTAGTGATATGTTTTTCTTTGGAGTAGAGGATGTCAGGTTCACGCCTAAAGTAGGGATCGACACAGTGAAGGCGTTCAACCACGTTCAAGCCATTGCGCGATCGTTTCAGCCGCAACATGAGCATAAGGAAGCTGCTTGCGCCTATCTGATGTCGCTCTGGTTCTATGACGTGCACTGGAAGCCACGGGAGCGCGCGCGATGACCACCACACTCAAGCCCATCAAACGCGAAACGCTGCAATCGGTGCGGGAGCGCGGCAAGATACGACCCATCGTAATCGAGCTGGCCGCCACCTACATCACCATCAGGCTCAAAGGAACCAGGCATTCCTACACCGCAACGTATGACCAACTGTGGAAGCTGGGCGCGGAGAACGCCGCCGCTGCGCGCCGGCGGGAACGCACGGCAAGGAGGGTAGAACGATGAAGACCAAACTTCTGCCGTGTCCGTTTTGCGGCAGTGAGGCCAAACGTATCCGCAGCGTCGCGACCTGTGGTGGAGTCAGGTGCTCGGGATGCCCCGCCATGATTGTGGCGGCCACACCCAAGGCCGCAGTCACCGCGTGGAATGCGCGCATGTACGGTGGGTTCGCAAGCGCGAACGTCTTCAGGCGAGTCGGTTACGATGACGGCTCCGAGGAGTCCGAAGTAGCGCGCGAGTGGCTCCGCAAGGTTGCTTCGTCGAAGTTGACGCCGGGCCAGCTTCATCGCGATTTGGGAGTTCCGGCCGGAAGCGAACTCCCCGCACGAAAACTTCGCGCCGCGGCCAAACTCCCCGGCGCAATCGGCAAGCGCGCTCGATTCGCACTAAACCTGCGGAAAGGAGGGAAACTATGAAGTGGATATTGCGTAAGATCCGCGTGTGGCGCATCCGGCGCCGCGTGGAGCGCCGGCTCATGGCCGTGTGCTACCCGCCAACAGGCTTGCGAGGACAGTAGGGCTGATTCTCGCGCTTAGGGCGTTCCTTTGGGGGAGACCAATCTCGGGGGAGACGGCTCTCCTGTGGGACGCCACTAGCGAGCGAATTTGCTCAGAAAAAAAGGAGAATTGAATGACTTACGAATCAAAGGCAGGCCAGCATATACGCGAATGCGCCGAAGCCATAATCGCGCTTGCGGATGAGTCCAAAAGCGCCGTCACCACTAAATTCAATGATATAGAACTGACAGCTTGGCCCGGTGATACCGTGGACAAGATCGTCAATTTTTACGACTCTGAGTCCGACACACGCCACCAGAAATGGTTGGCTTCGCCGGAATACGCAGAGCAACAGCGCCAGTATGAGGAGGACCAGCGCCGCAAGGATGCCGCTTTAAAAGGAGCGCTATTGACAGCACCGGGCACGTTGACGTTGCGCGATCCCGAATTATGGGCTTCCTGGGTCGCCAAAAACACCGATCCTTACGGATCTGGAGTGGTTCGCTACGCCGATAAATGGGCGCGCTTAATGGAAGCGAGAATCTCCAACGGCGACACTTTGGAGAATTGTGCGAACGACGCATCGCACATTGCGGACGACGAGGGTATCACCGGATTTATGTTCGGGGCCGCTGTCGCAATGCTGGCAAAATGTTGGATTCATGGGGAAGCCCTTCGTCGTTGGCACAACTTAAAGACCCAGATCGGAACAGAGGGAGAGAAGGCCAACGAAAGCGGCGGCGTACTGAATCCCGCACTCCTGACAATCGGGTGATGATTCCCGTAATCCACCGGGGAGAACGCTACGTGGCGTGCGCATCGATGTCTCAAAACGCACAAGTCAAATCCGCTGGCTTCCGTTGGGACAAGAAGGCGCGCGAGTGGTGGACTGCGGATTGGCGGCTGGCCAGCATCCTGGACCCCAGTATCCGCCCCGAGCCCGTATGGGATGCCAAGCGCAAGCGCTGGAGGGAGCCCGTTGTCCGTCAGGCCCGTTCTCCCCGCCAGCGCAAGCCCACAACCGGGGTTCTGCAATACGCTGTTTCGAGCTGGGGAGAACGGTTTCAAGAGATTCGCCAGCATCTCGAGTGGTTGAGTGGAAGCGATGCGCTGTTCACGGAGATTTGCGGGGAGTACCAACCCGGAGACGGCGCGGAACTCCCCGTGTACACGCGGCTCTGCGCCGCACGAAACGAGATTCAGATGGAGAGGAGTCCGATGAAATGAGACAGCCCTATACCGTTGTTGTGGATAAACCCGGATGCAAGCATTGTGGCGCGGGTAAGTCATGGATGGTGCGCCGTCCCGATGGAATCTGCGGGAGCACGTCCTACGAGTCCCTGGACGACGCAGAGCACGAAGCCGATATCCTCAACGACGCCTTCCATGCGGGTGCCGAATACGCCATGGCCGCACTGGAGAAGATCCGCACGAACAAGAGATCCGAAAGGGTTCTCCCCGAGAAGAGCACGGAATGAAAATCTTCACCACTTGCGTTGACCAAATGCGCGGAATCTATTTGGCTTTCGATGCGCTATCGGACGCAAAGGCGATTTCGTACATTAGCGAACTCGAAGCAGCGGGCACGCTGATCTCAGAAGCTCTTAACGGAACCAATCCCCGGAGACTACTTCAGATCGACTCCATCCAGAGCATCCAATGGTGGCAACCAGAAACGCCAGTCGGGGACAAAAAATAAAAGCGTATCCCATCTTGACTAGCGGATAAAAAAGCGATATGTTATCTAAGGAACGTGATGACGAAAAAGCAAAAACGTAGCGAGGCCGCTCGGTATCTGGCCTCCCTACGGAAGAGACCAGGACGAAAAAGACGGACGGAGCGCTGTCCCTGCGGCAAGTACACTAAGGAGTTCGCTGAGAAGAATAAGCCGCGACATCACCGAGGGGAGTGCGCTCCTGCCGTCCAGGAGACAAAACCATGATTACGCTAGAAGAAATAGAAAAAGCCGTAGAGGAGATCCGGAAAAAGAAACACGACGACGAAATCGCGCATTCTCTCGCGGACGATCTTCACATAGAAGTACTTCAGGCCATTGCCGAAGGAATCCCAACGGATGCGGCCAGCGCAATGGCTAAGGCTGCCCTCATGACGGAGCAAATAGTATTTGCGAGGTGCTGCGCATGACTTCGACCAATGTGTACCTCAACGTGGACGCTGCGGACATCACCGTAACCCACTTCCCGGATTGCAACCATCCGTTCTCCGCTGTCTATATCACGGGGAAACACGGCGATTCTGTGCAACTATTTCTCCCGTACGGCCACCTAGCCGAAAAGGTGGCGGATGCTCTGCGGGAAGCGACTTCAGGGGAGTGCGCTCTCCCCTGTACGGCCGGGCCCGCAACTTCTTCCTCCATAAGTGCGGGCTCGGCACAAAGTTCTGCGGCAGGGGTGCCGGAAACACTGTACGCGCGAACGCCGGCCGAACTTGTCGTGGCGGAAGGGGCTGGCGTACACCAGCCCCAAGTTCCGGTAAATGTAGTCTGTTATCGCTGCGGTGCCGAAGTCAGTACCGGAGGTCTGTGCAACTTTTGCGGAGTGCCCAAGCCGTGTCCCAACTGCGGGCGCACCGGGGGAGAACCAGCGCAGCTTCGAGGCGGTCACTGGGAAGGTGACGAGACGCCTAACCGCTGCTACGTCGAGGATTCCGATCCCGCGTGTTCATTTTGCGTGAACGAAGATGGGAGCACGAGAATGGACACTATCAACGTCGCGGTGCGGGTGCCGCAACCACTGGAGGAAGATGCATGTCCCTTTTAATACTCCTCTCCAATGCGGATACTTGCACGACACCATCAGACACGTCCTTAGCGTTCACTTTGCTTGCGTTCATGATGATGGTATTATTTATCCTCACGATGTGCCACATCAGCGATGTTATGAGAGGTGTGGTCAAGCTACTAGAAAAGGAACTCCCCCGATGACCGCCACTTACAAAACCTCCAATGGGAGAATCGTCTTCCAGGTAACGGGCGAAACTCACAAAGCCCTGTGGAAACAGATCGCGGAACTGGAAGCCACTTTCGGGGCTGATTCCGCCTGTGGAATGTGCAACAAAACCAATCTCCAGTACCGCCACCGCGTTGCTAAAGACAAAAAGGGAGAGGACTGCGATTACTACGAACTCGGATGTGGCGAGTGTGGAGCACGGCTGAGCTTCGGGCAATTGCGACACGGAGGCGGCTTGTTCGCGAAGCGCAAGACCGAGGATGGAAACTTACTCCCCAATCGTGGCTGGGCCAAATATGAGGGGAGAACGCAATCGAAAGGAACCGCGCAGGAACCAGATTGGAGAGAAGATTGGCGATGATCCCCCAAGATGCCTACATCGAAGTGACGCGCTCATTCTCGCGCAAGCTCAACCTGGGCAACTACCAGACCGCCGACGTATTCTCTTCGCGCAAGACGCAATGCTCCAAAGCCGAGGAAGAGGAGATCGGTCTGGAACTCTACGCCATGTGCCTGCGCGACGTGGAGCGCGACATCGAGGACTACCGCTCTGGTGCCAATGTGCGGGCCGAGGAGCGCGGAGACCGATCCGATGCCGCGTTCCGGCAACAGGCGCAACGCAATGTAGCGAGTTCGCGGGGCCCGTCCGCTGAAGCCCATTCGGCGAACGGTGCACCTCCTACCTCCGGCCCGGTGGAGGGCGAAAAACCGGGCAATCCTTTCGTGGTAAAAGCGGACTCCCCCTCGACTCAAGCAGCAGCCCTATCGGAGTACGTCACCTTTATGGGCCAGAATCGCAAGATGGATCGGGCTGAAATACGCCAGCGCTTCCAGGAGTTTTTAACGGGGCTTATGGGCGGGGACGAGTTTGTCAAACCGCCAGATACGCGCTACGACAAGGTGCTGAGGCTTCTCCCCCCATTAATCGAATTGCATAGTGGGAGAATCCTTGAGGAGCAGAGGAAGTTCGGCAAAGAAGTGCGACAGGGCTGGGCCAAACTGATGAAGAAATTGGCCACATGGCCGGAAGGACGCAACGAACTTAAGGAAGCCGCAATAGCAGCCGCCGAACAGCAATACAGCGATTGCGCCGTGGATTTGATTGAGTTTCTGCCAGAATGCGATGCGCCCGATATGCTGGCATTTCTCAAGGCTTGTCGACTGTCCAAAGATTGCGCTGCCGCACTCCGCGACTGTGGCGTATCCATGAGGGAGGTCGCTATTGACTGGGAGAACACTTCCGCCGAAGAAGCGCTTAAGTTGATTCCCAAGGGGAAGACGGTCACGGCAAAATGAAAACTCCCTACAGATCGTTCAAGCGTTTCAACGCTAGGCACCACGGGACCATCACCGGATACACCAGCGGATGCGCCTGTGAACCGTGCCGTCAAGCAATGCGCGACTACCAGCGTGAGCGGAGAAGGCGCAAGAAGGCTACCACGAAATGAGCGACCGAACGTTTCTCGAAATCCTTTGGTCCGGAGCCAGGCCATTGCTGGCGCTCCTCGGGCTCACCGGCCTGGTAGCGATCGCGCATAAGAGTTGGAAGCGTTCTACCCTGCGGTTGTTGAGCCGTGGAGTGGACTACCGGCGTGCTGCCGTGTTCCAGGTGGTGGACTGCTGCGGGGGAGCACGCTTGCGGCTGAATCGCTGGCCTGAGCATTTGGATAGGGCGAGGAGGGAGCGATGAGCAACCAAGTCCCCAACGTTACGATTTCGGAACAAGAACGCATTCTGCGGGACGCTGCGGCGGTCATGTGCTCGTATTGTGCTGCCGGGGACAAGCCGGAATGGATGCCTGTATTTCAGGGGATGACGCACGTTTGGCGGAAGGGAAACGGGCATCAGAAGTGCTCAGCGGGTCCCATCTGGGAGAAGTTGATATATCCGAAGTTCCACACGCGCATATGACCCTCGTATTTGATCCCGTGCGGCACGACTACCTTGCGGATGGAAGAGCGCTTCCGTCCAACACCGAAATCCTGCGCCACATGGGGCTCTACAGCGACTACAGTTTCGCGGAGCCTGTCCATCGCTACCGCGGCAAAGCCGTGCACGATGGATGCGCCGTGATAGACGGGGGGGGGGAGCCCACTTTGGAACTCCCCCCCAACCCCGCCGAGGAAATCCTAGAGGCCGCGCACGACATTGAGACAGGCTACTGGCCAGCGTTCTCTGATTTCTGCCGCAAAGAAAAGTTTCGCGGAATCTGCTGGGAAGTAGCCCTGATCGATCCTATATGGGGATTTGCCGGGATGTTGGACTGTCTTGGTTTCTGCGGGGACGATCCAATCATGCGGCTAGTGGATATAAAGTCTGGCGAGGTGCCCGTACTGGTGGGCGCACAATTGGCCGGTTACGAACTCCTCATTAGGCGAGGTAAACCGTGCAAGGGCTACTCCCTGCATCCGCTTGTGAGCCCTGGCGTGGTGCTAAAGAAAATGGCGCTGCGACTGTCGAAGGACGGGCGATACAAGCCGTTTTATGAGACGCCCAAGGGGAGGCCGTATGATGATACCTACTGGACTACGCTGTTCAGGAGCGCATTGAATTGCTACAACGCCCGCATGGAGTACGGATTGACGGGCCCGGGATACGCACAACTATCAGGGGGAGAACGGGAATGAAATTGAAGACTGCCGAACGCGTGCGGGCCAAGTGGGACGAGATAGAGGCCGCCGAGCCAGACATCAGCACCGAAAGACTTATCGCGATGACTGGCGATGCTCTCGTATTAGACGCTTCCCAAGTCGTGGAGGCATTGCGGATGACACAGGAAACGGCACAATAGGAGAACCTAAATTATGAGTAATGAACGAGACTTCGTAGAATACCCGTGTCAGCGCTGCGGTAAATCTAGTTCCCTACGGCTACCGTACGTTCCCAAGTTTTGCACAAGATGCGGAGCAAAACTGGAGACGATAGCAGGCCAAGAAGTCGGATGGATATGCCCACGTTGCCGAGCATGCGTCAGCCCAAGACGCGAAGTCTGCCCGATTTGCACTAAGCAACACAAAGCGTCTAGATCCACGACAAGTACACAGAAAAGCATAATATGACCGACCGAATGATGATGACAACTCGACGAGAATGGCTACGAGAGCAGAAGCAGATACTTCGCGCCTTTATGCAGCAGCGCCATGCTGACGGGGAGTACATTTACACTGATGAGCGGCTTACGTGGCTACTGGCACACGCACGCAGCGGACGGCTACATTTCAATTCCTGCTGCTGCTTCATAGGAATCGTCACGGCTGACCATTCCCTTAGGGCAGGGTTTGATGGTTGCGGTACGTCCAACCACTATACTGAGGCTAGGCTCTTACCTGGAGCGGTGGACGCAGAGCGGGCCTTCAATAGGTTGGGGCTCTGCCAGCACGATCTCAGAGAGGAAACGCAAGGCCGCGCGCGCCTCTATCGCATCATCCCGATGGTGCTGGCAGAGATGCGCCGACGTGGACGCGCACGTCAGGCCACGGTAGAGGCCGTTGGGGAGTATGCTCGTGCCTAGTTACACCGCTCCCGCAAAGGTGGTTCTGGACCTAACCGTAGCGCCCGAACTCCCCCTGGATGCACCGGACTTTATCGACACTGCTCATCGGCTGGAAGTGAAGGACCAAACCTCTTACGAAATTGCCGTTCAGATGTGCCAGCGGCAAGCCGCCTGGGAAGCCATCGTGGACAACTCGCGCCTCGGAGAAGTGCGGGAATCGGCCCACAAGACGTGGAAGATGATCCTGGGGCTGATGGACGACTGCAAAGCGGCGATGCGGGTGCGGTGTTCCGATGCTCCTGGTTGCAAGGGAGGAGCGAAGCACGGGCCCGCATGTACCGGACTCGACCTCAAAATCCAGCGCTACCAGGAACGTCTGGAGCGCGAGCAGCATGAGGAGGAACGGCGCATCCTCCGCGAGCAAGCTGAGCGCGATCGCCAGGCCCGCGAGGAAGCGGCCCGAATCCAGCGCGAAGCCGCAGAGGAAGCCGCGAAGAAAAAGAGGCAAGGTGAAGTCCGGGAAGCTCGCCTCATGGTTCAGGAGGCCGCTATCAAAGCCGAAGCCATCATCCAGGAAGCTGAATTTGAACTCCCCCAAAACCTGCCCGCCACTACGCCACGGCTCGCCGGCTTCTCCACGTCGCGGCCCTGGGTAGCCGAGATTACGGATCTTCGAGATGCTTTACGCTCGATCGCGGATCATCCCGAACTGTTTCCAGATGAAGGTCTGGGGAGGATGCGCGAGGCCGCGCAGTCGCTTCTCACTGCTTGGGCCAAGCAGCGGCAATCGGTGGACTTGGGAATCAAGGGTGCCGTGGGCAAACGGGATTTTGGAACGCGGATATCAGCGAAGACGCAAGCCATACCGGAGGACGAATGGTAATGAGCAACAAGGTGTTGACGGCAAAGGCTTATATGTGGGGCCTAATAGACAAGCAGGGACGGGCTTACGTGACTGGTAAAAACGGCAAGCCCGATCTGTACAACACAAGGGCACAGGCAGAACGAGGCGCTCTGGAAGACGGGGCTTCGGAGGTTGTAAAGGTGCGCGTTATCGTAGAGTATCCCAGGTCTAGGGGGAGGATGAATGGTAAAGCCAATCAGCATTGAGGAGTTCAAGAAGTGCTTGGCATTTTCCGAAACTGCTCCAGAGGGTTCATGGGGGCATTCTGAGGATGTGGGCCGCCAGTGGCACATGGCGATAGCGGAAAGCGGTCTAATGAAGGAGATGTTTCCACGGCTGATAGCCGATATGTTTACAAATGGACTCTCAGTACTGGCGGCGGCTTACGCTAGCGGGCTTATCTCTGGCATTGAGATGGCCGAGCACATCATCACCACACGAGAAATGGAGGAATCGTTTTCCAAATGATCCAGCACGAGCGCGTTAAAAGTTCGAATGTGTTCTCCCTCGCCTACGATCCCGAGGGGAGAACGCTTGAGGCTCGCTTCGCCTGTCCCGAGTGTAAAGGGGCGGCCTGCGAGAAATGCAGTTTCAGGGGACACGGCAAAACCACATACGTGTACCAAGACGTTCTCCCCCAGGAACATGAGGCAATACGGGATGCTAATTCAGTGGGGAGAGCGTTCCACGCCATGATCGTAAAACCCAAAAAGGAGTTCACTACACGATGAGAACCACCAAAGAGGAAATGGCCGCTGTCGCCCAGGGATGGCTCGACCGTGGAGTACCTCCGCCTCCGAAATTCCATAACCCTGATGACGTGCGCCGGGTGGCCATAGGATTTGTCCAGAAATGCTTCACGGACTTCATTGGGATCGATAACGCACTCCAGGTTTCCGTCATAGCTACTGCGGTATCTCAAGGAATCGTCCTCGGGATCATGCTTGCGGAGGAGGCGCAGGACAAGCGCGAGTTGGAGCGCATGGCCGCGCTGTCATTATGATGATAAACTCAGGAGCGAACTCCCCCATGACATTCGAACAGCGTCACCCCATCATCGTGCGGCACCCCGACGGGAGCCTGAACCGCTTCTCCAACCTAGCGACTGCCAAAAAAGCGAGACCATGGGTTCAGGGCAGCATGCATCCGTACTCGGCGTGTCCGGACTGCCAAGGCTCAGGGGAGATCCCTGGAGGAGACTTTCGCATTCGGTGCAGCCCATGCAAAGGAACGGGAGTTCTGTCGGAGGAGCGCGTCAACGCGGCTCTGGACGGCATGATCGGACATCAACGACCATGAAACACACGATGCGCAGTATGGTGGACGCCTGCCTGTTGTGGCTTGGCGTGCTGATGGGCCGCTGGGGAGTTCGACCGTGAAGAAGTGCCCCGACTGCCACGGGTACGGCTACACGGAATGCGTGGCGTACTACTATGGCCGCTCGGAGTGCCCTTCCTGTGGAGGCTGCGGAGTCGTGAAAGAAAACGGCGAGCCGTTCGAAGATGAGCACGAGTTAGAAGAGGCAGTTGCGGAGCGTGACGCTCTGCTGGAACTCCCCCAAGGAGTGCTGCCGTGACGCGAGACCACCACGCCACAATAGGCAACGGTGAAAAGGGGCGCGATTCGGATGGGTCGATCCCAGACTCCGACGCGCCCCGCCGGGATTGGTACATGACCGAGATTCACGAATGCCCGGTCTGCGGCAGGGGGAACACATACCGCGAGAGGCGATTCACCCCAAAGCCAGCGAAAGAAGCGGACCGTTACAAATTCGTGCAAGCATACGACAACTGCTTGGAGTTCTGATGACTCCAACAACGCTCTCCCCTCGTGAAGACGGCGAAGAACCCATGTGCAGCTTTTGCCGGGCGCTGCAGCACGACGTCGACTACCTGTTTTTCTCGCCGCTGGACAACAAAATCGGAATCTGCGATGAGTGCTTGGAGATATGCCGGAAGTACCTGGAGACGGCTCGATCATGAGGGAAATAGACGTTCGCGAAATCCTAGCCATGAGGCTGTTCGGCAGGTGGCGCGTAGTTCGCCGTGGTCGTCCCTCCGCGCCCGTGCGGGTAGTCGCATCTTGGCCACAGGAAGGCTTCGCCAGCGCCGACGCCCGCTTTGACAAGATCGAGGCTTCTATGCGTCAGGGTATGGTGGCTCTGGTTAACCCAGATGGCGGCATAACACGCTACGCCAGTGAGCCAATGGTGAGGACACGCTGGTGAATCGACCTACCGGATGCGACAGGTGTGCCTCATCGCGTGGGATGAAGCCGATGCTGAACTACTCGAGCGCGTTCCCTTCGCCGGCGTGCTGCTTCGGGAATGGAAGCAAAAGTGAACTCCCCCAAGATGGATCTTGACAGAGTAATGACAAGGGCTTAAACTGTTGGATGTTCCCGCTAAAAACGGGAAGGGCAACCAGGGCCAAACCTGATCGCCCTTCGAAGTCGTTGGGCTTGTAACGGAAGCCGACCGACCGACGGAACCTTTTATAATTATAAAGGTTCCCCGATCCCTTCCGCAATCCCAAACTTCGAGGGAGTTCAACAATCGGACTGGATGCCATGAAAAAGGAGCGTCCGTGAGTTCGAGAAGAAGCGTAAGAAAATCCTGCATCGAACGAGGCACAAACAGGTACGCAGTGATCCTGAAGGATTATATGGACCTGTTCTACGGAGACGTCGGATTAGCGGCCATTTTGTACGTTTTCGAATGCGCTACAAATCGGAAAATGCGCGCCCTGAAAGCCTCTGTAGATACATCCCAGCCGTGGGTAGAGGCTCCTGTAAACCTGATCTGCTACAGGCTGTTGGGGATTTCCACCGCCGAAAAGGTCATGGCCAATATAGAAATCCTGGAACGTTTGGGGATACTCTCCGTTCAAAGACCTGGAATCGGTATGAAAAACCTGTATCTCTTGCACACGGAGGTTATTGCGGAGATGATCCGATCTGGTAAAAAGTTCAATCGAAACGCCGAACTGGAAGCACTCTCGCTCGAAAAGGAAGGCGCAGCCGTATGAGCCTGCCATACTACCCGATGTACCCGGCCGATTTCGATGGAGATGTGCGCGTTCGCGTTATGGAGGACTGCGAACTCGGCCTTTACGTCCGCTGCCTCAACCACGCTTGGATGAACGACGGCCTGCCGGCCGACCCAGAGGAGATCAGACGTTGCTTCCGCGATGAGCCGACGGCTTTCGCCAAAAAGTGGGCCCGAGTGGAGCCGTGTTTCCCCCTGGGGGAGGACGGCAAAAGACGTAATCCGCGACAAGAGCGCGAACGCGCATCCATCGAGGAAAAACATGCGCGGCGTGTGCGGTCCGGAAAACGATCTGGACAGACGAGGAGAGCTAACCAAGAGAAAACAGGCGTGTTCTCCTCTGAGCAATGTTCGAACAATGTTCGAACACGCGCGTTTGATTCTGATTCTGATTCTATATCTGGTTCTTCTCAGAGTAGAACTACAGAAAAAACCTCTACGCGCGCGCGAGAAGAAAAACCAGACACATCGGGGGAGAACGCTCCCGCCAGCGTAGCGCCAGAGCAAACTATCGACGCCTTCGACGTGGAGCGCGAATGGCGCACCAGCGGATTGCCACGGTTGCGAGGGAGCGATCGCACAAAGCTCCATGAGCGATTCAGGCCGTTTCCAGCCGACATCCCGACCCTCCAGGCGGGACTCGAACGTCTGTATCAGAGGATCCAAAAACCTCCAAAAATTCACTCCCCGATTGATCTTTTTCTCTCAAACCCCGTTGCATGGTTGGACTCTATCGCAAGAACCGCTGATCCTCCTGCCGCTCAAGAAGCAATGCTCGCGCAGAACGACGGCCATTTTGAAACCGTGATAGGGGTATTTCTGAGCCTCGGTGTTGCGTTATCCGAGAACGACATGAAAAAATGCGCCGCCGAGTGGGTTGCGCTGGACATGGGTGCGCGTATAGCGTGCTTGGGAAACGTGCGGTTCCAATCTGCAGAGTGGTCCCAGCGCGCCGTGAAGTTCGTCCCACGCCCTTGGAACTACTTGCGGGAGCGACAATGGGAGCGCAAAGCCATTGTGAATGGGCGTGATAAATCGGCGAGCCACAGCGAGACCACGAACGCCAAAGCCTTCGAATTGTTCATGAGGGATCAGCCGCAATGAAACCGACGCCCATGGAAATCCAAAAAGCAGTTGAGCGCTTAGCTGCGCTCCGGTACTTCCCCGGAGACGAGGGAGGACGAGCGGAGGTAATGCGGCTGGTTCAGCGGATGGTGGCGACCAAAGAGCAACTCGATTGGCTCATCGGCACCATGATCGACCGAGTAGGGGAGTGGCGCGGGACAGTAGAGTTCCGGGGACTGTTCTGCTGGCGCTGGCCGCCGGCGGATGGAATTGAGGCCAGTTGCCTGGAGACCCCTGGATTCACGGCTGATGATTCCGAAGCGGCATACTTGGCCGAACTGGAGGCGAAGAAGAAACTGGAGGAGCCAGCGCGGGAGGAAAAGATGCTTCCCGCTGGCGACATCATCAAGAAAATGAAAATGCTGGTAGAGCCGAAGGAGGATTCCGATGCCCTGTGAAGTTCGAGGATTGCGTATGACAACCAAAACCGTTCTCCCAGCTTTTTCGAACAATTGCCCCATCATCGAAGCCACAGCCGATGGAGTGCTAGTGGGAAGGTGCTGGTACTATCTCAAGCAGGACAAGTGTCCGCGCCACGGGGATGTCGGCCGCGAAAAGCAAGTCTATTGCGAAACTGGAAAACTGACGCGCGAGGACAAGCGCAAAGATTCTGTGCTCCCCGAATCGGCCAACCTCAATCAAGAGGCTCTGAACACTCATGGACAGACGGGGACGTGCTCGCAGCACGGCGCGCTGCTCTGCGACGGCGAAGGCCAAGCCGGTGTAAGTCCACAGGCCACCGAGCAACGGCGCAGGAAGCCGACCGAGGGAGCACAGAAACGATGCCGACCGTAATCGCCATAGATCCAGGGAGTACGCAATCGGAAGAACTATGCAGCGATTGCCCTCCGCGTGATTATCCCACCGACGACACGCGTTGTCGCCAATGTCCTCTGAGAGGTGAGGCCCCTGATGAACACCAAAAAAAAGGGAAGTAGAAACGAGTATCGTAGTATGCGGCTACTGGAAGCCGCTGGATATGCCTGCACGAAATCTGCGGCATCCCTTGGCGCGTGGGACATCGTCGGAGTTGGATCAACAGATTTCGTGCTGTGTCAAGTGAAATCCAATGCATGGCCGGGGAGTGCGGAAATGGAAACCATGCAGAACTTTATCGCGCCACCAAACTGCCGCAAACTGGTGCACAGATGGGATGATCGAAAGCGTTCTCCCCTTGTGAGGACGCTATGAACTCGCCTGCGGCGGTAGCGGTGACGTGGCTCGAAACCGAGGGGAGAACGAATGGGAAAGACTAGCATCGAATGGACGCGCGGGGAAGATGGGTCGGAAGGTAAAACGTGGAACCCGACCCGTGGTTGTAGCCGAGTTTCTCCCGGCTGCGTTCACTGTTATGCAGAACGCATCGCAGCGCGCTTTTCACAAGCCCCAGATTACGAACCCCCAGGAGATGGTGATTTATTTGGGAAGATCCAGAAGGCTGGAAAGTTCAACGGCTTTGTCCGCATCGCCAACGGTCATCCTCAGTGGACAGGCAAAGTAGAACTGATCGAATCCAAGCTCATGGAACCGCTTCACTGGTGCAAGCCCTGCCGCATCTTCGTCAATTCGATGTCGGATCTATTCCACGAAGCGCTGCCAGATGAAGCGATAGACCGGATTTTCGCGGTTATGGCGCTATGTCCTCAGCACACGTTTCAAGTGCTAACAAAGCGGCCCGGTAGGATGCTGACATATTGCTCAGAGGTCCGCACGCCTTTTAGAATCGCCAAGCAGATGGATGTCGTATCTGTCGCTCAGGAAATGACGCATGTAACGGAAGAGATTAGGCCAATCGAATCCTATCCTGGATATTTCATTTCGAACCTTGGATTTGTGCTTAGTTCTCATGGCAGTTCCGAATGTTTATATTGCGGTAAGCCAGTCGATGGAATCGCAACTAAATCATACTGCAGCAAGCAATGTAAGCAAAACGCTTGCTATCACCGGCGCGTCGGGCACGAACCACGATTTGCTGGTAAGTTGGTACGAATGTCGCCCGACGAGGGCGATCAGGGCCATCAGAGGGTTATGCTTTACAAGGATGGCGTTCAGTATAGAGAACTGGTTCATCGATTGGTTCTAACTGCATTTGATCGGCCTGCCGTCGCCGAGGAGCAGGGTTGCCATAGGGACGGCAACGCTACCAATAACCACATCGCCAATTTGCGCTGGGGTACTCAAGGCGATAACTGGGAGGACAGTAAACGCCACGGAAACCATCGCCGCTATTCGAAACTAACCGAGAGTGACGTATCCGAGATCAGGCGCAGGCATTCCCGAGGAGAGACTGGCGAAGCCCTGGCCCATCATTTTGGAGTCTCTGCGACGCAGGTTAGGAATATCGCACGGGGACGTCAAGGCAATATGGACGCGCCGATAGAATGGCCGCTCGTAAATTGCTGGGCGGGGTGCTCCGTGGAGGATCAAGCGCGCAAGGATCGCATTGATGTACTTCGGGAGACCCCAGCCGCCATCCGATTCCTTTCGATTGAGCCGCTATTGGAGGACATCGGCGAATTGGACCTGCGCGGAATTTCGCAAGTAATCGTAGGAGGGGAGAGCGGGCCCGGCGCTCGCCCTTTCCATTGGGAATGGGCCGAGGCCGTGCGCGATCAATGCCGCACCGCAGGTACCAGCTTTTTCATGAAACAGGGCGGCTCCAACTGTTTTGACGGAGAAGATCCGTGGATCATGAGTGACAGCAAGGGCGGCCACATAGAAGATTTTCCGAGCAATCTCCGCGTCCGCGAGTTCCCCGCATAGGAGGCACCTGCCACGCAACCGCGCTGTTCCACAATTCGACCCTGGAGCCGTCGCGCTCCAAACCGGGCTCCCCGCCAGTCCTGAAACAGAACGGCTAGTCCTGGGGACCGTTCTCCTCAACGGCTCACGTTGGGACGAAATCGAGTCCCTGGGGGAGCACGCTTTCAGCAATGAACCGCATCGCCGCATCTTTGCCTCGATGCAGGCGCTGCATGAGCGAGGGGAATCCCCGGACCGCATCATGGTGGTGGAAGAATTGGTGCGGCGCGGCCATCTCGAATCCATAGGGGGCTTGCTCTACCTGGCCGACATCACGGCCGAACTCCCCGACATCACCAACCTGCCGGGCTACGTCCGCATTGTGCTGGAGAAAGCGAATCTGCGGGCTATAGCGCTCTCGGCAAAGAAAGCCTTCCTCGCAGCCCTCGAAGGGAACACGGAAGCGTCCGAGATCGCCAGAGCCGCCGAAACAGAACTACAGGAGATCAGGCCGGCGCACGAAATCCTCGCCCGCAGCCCCATGGAGATCGTAGAGCAGTACCCGGGCGGCATCTCTTCGTTCCTGGATCCAAGCCAGCGGCAGGAAACGCTGGCGACGAAGTACCGCAAGCTGGACGAAATGATGGGAGGAGGCTTCCGGCCCGAAGAGTTGATAATTTTGGCCGCCAGGCCATCACAAGGAAAGTCTAGTCTTTTGATGAACATTGTGGCCAACGTGGTGCTGGCCGGCACTGGAGCGCTGGTGTTCTCCCTTGAGATGTCGGGTGCCAGCCTGTTGGCCAGGATGGTGTGCGCGGCGGCGCGCGTTGATCAACACAAGTTCCGCGGCGGCTACCTGAACCAAGAGGACCGCAGGCGGCTACAGGAAGCTCTCGATAGGCTCGCGAATGCTCCGCTGTGGATATGCGACAAGAGCGGCATCGGGGTGCCGGAGATTCAACGGGTAGCCCGCAAGATGCGGAAGCAAATCGGGCTGGTGGGGATCGATTACCTTCAACTACTGGCGTCTAAAGAGAAATCGGAAAATCGTAACATTGAAGTTGGCCGCATAACGACCCAGACAAAGTGGCTCGCGATGGAGTTGGGCATCCCCATCATCCTCCTCTCGCAGTTGAGCCGGGCGAACGAAAAGCGTCCGGGCGACAAACGGCCAATGCTGAGCGATTTGCTAGATTCTGGCAAAATAGAAGCCGACGCCGACACCGTGCTGTTCATCTTCCGCGAGGAACTGTATAAACGCGACCGGGAGGATCTGAAGGGGCTGGCAGACCTGATCGTGGCGAAACAGCGGAACGGACCCACGGGCGTTGTCCCCTTGCGCTTCCTGGGACAATTCACAAGGTTTGAGAATCGCGCGGAGGACATTGGAGAATGAGATCAGAAACCTGCGACGACAAGGGATGGATTGAAGACGCGCGTCTTCTTGGCGGCACGATCATCCTAGAGTGCTGGAACCGGCTACCGCAAGTAGGAGATGTTCTGCACATAGACGGGATTCCAGTGCGCGTGCTGCGCCAAGTCACCTTGGAGGATTACATGCGCCAGCACCGCCGGATGCTGGCTATGGGAGGCCATCGGAGTTTTCGAAGCAAGCCAGAGTTTCGAAACCATCCTCCCAGGCTATTCGAGATAGAAGCGTGCGACTGAAAATCGCGGTTGACATCGCTGTATCAGCTATGATACGCTGAGGTCCTAGTGAAACTCGGAGAGGTTCTCAAGAAGTGGCGCGGGTGGTCGGAACTGACGGTGCGGGACGTGGCGAAGGATATGGGCATCGCCGCCTCTACGCTGTGCCGAATCGAGAATGGCGAAATGATGGATGGGAGAACGCTCGCGGCCATCATGCAGTGGCTCTTTCGTGAAGGGGAACGCAAGTGACGGGCCACGGGAAATGCACAACCTGCCGATGGGCAAAGTTCAGCATGACCAAGCATTCCAAGCCGCGTCCGATTAAGGGCCAGCATGGAGAGTGCTCCTGGCCGATTCCAAAGCTTCCGGTGGTTGCTATCAGCCTGGAATCCTCAATGTACAGTCGAAGGTACATCTGGCCGGACTACGAGAATTGCCCAGTGTGGGAGCCGAAGCAGGGGGGAGAACGCAAGTGAGCCGGCGCGAGCAGCAGGCCATGAGGAAGCGCCTCCTCAAGTTAGAAGCGGATGAGAGTCGCCGACGCTCTGCCTATGCCGAAGAGTTTCCAGGAGTCCAGATCGGTCATTGCAACTTAGACCACGAGACAGCATCGGCGATCAGTACAGCGCGGAAACTTTCTCACGCTGTGTGCGTTCAGATGCATGGTACCGTGGCGTACTTCTTTGCCGTGCCACTAGATGGGAGTGCAGAATGACGCCAGAGCGCTTGGTACGCAGAATCTTCCAGGTAACCGGCTGCGAGATTGAGGTTCGACTTGATCCGGGCGGCCTCTTTGCGCTCATAACGCACGACGGCGAAACCGACGAAGCGTTCGTGATGATGTCGATCACCAAAAGCAGACTCCCCCAAGCACTACGCGACATGCATGAAGCGATATCCCGAGCGCGCCAGAAGAGAGATAAAGGAATTTTCGCATGAAGGTCCGCAGCCGGATTCCGCAGAAGCGCGCGAAACCTCGTCGCGGGCCGATGAGAGACGTCGGTTATCGACAATGGTGCTGCGAGCAACCATGCGTCGTATCCGGGATAAAGGGGGATACTTGGATAGTTTCCGGGAGTGGGCTTTGGAGGCGAGCGATAATTGATCCCGCTCATACGCAAAACAACGGGATGGGAAGCAAAGGACCAGATTCCTCGTGCGTTCCCCTGGAACGCGCCTACCATCGCGAATACGACGCCGGACGAAAAGCATTTGAGAAACGATACGTGGTCAACATGAAGCAATTAGCGGAGGAGCATTATGCCCGCTACCAATCGACCCAGGAGCGTAGAGATTAGTTTCATGTTCCGGACGTACACACTTCGCCTCCGACCGAACCAAGCTCAACTTGCTGCTTTCGAGGACATCCTTCGCGATAGCGCGGAGACCTACAATGCAGCACTCCAGGAACGCAAGGAAGCATGGAAGCTAGAGCGAAAGCACATCGGACTTTACGACCAACAGGCCGAACTTACGGAACTACGCAAAGATTCACAGTTCGCCAGGATTGCAGTGGACATTCAGCGGGAGCCCCTACGTCGGCTAGAGCGAGCCTTTAAGAATTTCTTCCGTCGCTGCAAGCGCGGTGAAAATCCGGGGTTTCCACGATTCCGTTCGAGACATCGTTACAATTCATTCCTGTTCGGCAAGGTGCGGATACTTGACAACAAAATTAGGATTCCAGATCTGGGCTGGTTCAAATTCAAGTCGAGCCAGTTGATTATCGGCACACCGCGCACGGCCACAGTTAAGCGCCGCGGTGAACGGTGGCAAATCAGCCTGTGCTGCGATATCGGGGCCGCACCAGAAAAGGTCGTGGTGTCAAGCGCCGTCGGTATTGATGTCGGATTAATCAATTTCGTGACTCTTTCCGATGGACGCTCGATAGATAATCCGCGCTGGACGCGCAAGCATGAGGCTAAGATCGCGGCGGCAAATCGGCGTCTAGCGCTAAAGAAAAAGCGGTCAAACAACCGTGTCCGCGCCAAAGAGGCATTACGTCGTGCGCACCAGCGTGCGGCCGACGCCAGACGCAATTTTATCCATCATGTCAGCAAGTGGTTGGTGTCCAACTACGACCTGATCGCTTTTGAAAAACTGAACATCGCTAGGATGGTGCACGGCAAACTTGCCAAATCCATCCTCGATGCCGCATGGGGAGAACTGATTTGGCAAATATCGTACAAGGCTGAAAGTGCCGGGCGATGGGCCATACCAGTTAACTCCAGGGGCACATCGATCCGCTGTTCAAACTGCGGTGCAGATGTGCGGAAGACGCTGAAGGAGCGGCGCCATATTTGCGAATGCGGGACGAACTTGGATCGCGATCATAATGCATCGATCAATGTTCTTAGGCTCGGGAAGAGCCTTGCGGGACTGAAAGGTTCTTCAGAATGTATACGGTAGTATATAATTCCCCACGCTGCGCAAAGTGCGGGCGCGACCTCCAGGGATGCGGGGAGGGCCACCACATTCAGCACCGCTCTAAAGGGCGAGACGACCGGATCGCCAATCTTGCGGTTCTGTGCACAGGATTCGCTGGCGCGTGCCATCGAGAGGAGCATGGGGGATGACGTGCGCTACGACGGACGATATCGGACTCATGTTTGTTGCGCTGGCGATATTGATTATTACCGGGATAGTCTTCGTTCTGCGAGAAATAGACAAACTTAAAAGGTAGGGAGGTTTCATGTCGAGCATTTTGATTCGGGGTGCTGCAATTGAGCAGTGCCTCTTCTATTGCAACAGCGCAGGCCAAAGAACTGCGGAAATCAGTTTCTCCTCTGCGTGGACGCAACCCGTTTGCGAAGCCTTCGGATGGGTGTTCGAGCGCGAGGGAGACGGATCTGGGTCGCTCGATGGGAGTCTCGCGGGCATCAGCATGATGTGCGAGCCAAACGGGAAGGATCTGAAGCCCTACCGTTTCGACATCCCCATCTCCAAAGTCCACGCCTTCAAACATAAGGCCCATGTGGAGGATGGCAAAACCAAACGTCGGGAACTCACCTTCATCGTGACGACCGTGGACGATGGAGCGATGCCTGCCGTATGGGAGTGGATCAAATCCGTGGGGCCATCCGATTCCAAGGCACAACTAAAGATCACGTTCAACGCTGAGGAACAGATGGAACTTCCCGAAACAGACTCCCCCAAGAACGGCAAGACCAAGCGTGCCACTGCACAGGAATCAGCAGAGTGAAGCTCCTCATCGCACTCCTCGCGCTTCCGCTGGTCGGGCAAACCTCTGGTTCATACTCTGCTGAGTACCACGACTGTACGATAGTGGCTCGACGGGTAGTTGAGAATTCTGTCGAGAAATGGTTCCACTGCCGCGAAGGCGTGATCGAATTACGCGGGCAATTCGAGCGCAAGATCGATATCCACGGCTTCAAATACGTCGCGGAGTACGGGGACATGTGGTTTGGAGAGATCGTAAATTTTGGTCTGCCTCAAGAAAGCTCTCAGGTTTATCGCGATTGTGAAACCGTCGCACCAGAGCAGAAGGACTCGGAATGGAGATCAGTGGGAGGGGAAGCCAATTTCGACGGCTACATGAGCTTCGCTCGAACCTTCTACTGCAAGCGGCACTTCTTGCTGGAACAGCAATCCACCGTGAGGCTAGTCGGAAAGTGGGGAGAGGAAATTCAGGGCCACTGGGATTACCATCTGGAGCTTGGAGAGCCGCACATGGAGCCTGAGTGGGTGGATGATCGTTTCATCGATAACTTCGTTGTTCACTCAGATTCTCAGAAATGGTGCAAAACTACCATCGGGTGGAAACTATGCGGGGACATTCCGTATACGAAAGTGGATCACGGGATCCCGCCACCGTATCGAATTGGAGCAGGGCCTTCCAAGTGAAATGGTTCCTTATTTTCGCCGCGCTCCCACTGTCGGCGCAGCTTCTGCCAGCAACGTTCTCCCCGCAGTCTGCCGACGTTCTCAAGACGGCGACCGGGCGTCCAATGAAGCATCTGCAACTCCTGTCGGTGACGGTGTGTGCGGGGACTACGCCGGCAACGCAATCGGGGGGAGATCTGTATCGGCAGGCATTCTCCGCGGGATACGTGACGCTGATCCCGCCAGCGGTAAAGGCCGCGATGCAGCACGCTGCGGCAGATGACTGGCGCAAGTGGTTCGGATGGGGAACTCCCATACTGTCGGGAGCCGCTACCGGAGCCGCGACTTCTGGCGTAATCAATATCGCGGAGCGTAACAAATCGAAGTGGGAGACGGCTGGCGTGGTCCTCACCGGAAGCCTTGTGGCGCTGGCAAGCCAGATCCAAGGGCGGGCTCCCGACCCCACCGCAATCCTGGCTGGGCTGGTGGACCCGGCCGCAAGCTATCCCCTGCAGGCCAGTTCATGCTGGCAAGGTGTGATCGGAGCGCAACGGTGAGAAAGGCGGCGTGCACGGCCTCTGTGTTCATGGCGATACTGGCTATCATATTCACGCTATTTGCAATTCATACCACTGCTCACGTCTGGTGGTATCCCATCTTTGGAATTACACAGGACGAAAGCAGAACGAATGTCTTCACGTGGATTGATTTTAACGTATGTGTGCCAATGCTTGCTGGAGCCGTTCTATGCGCTCTATGGATGGCCTCTAGTGCTTTGTGCTCTTTTCTAAGAGAGTCACGCAAGGATGGATCGCGGGACGTTGACGGCCAGCTAATGATCAAGCGGCAGCAGAAGAAGAAGTGGAAACGCGAAATCAAGCGGCGCAAGACCGTGAAGTACCACAATCGGATGGGCAAGAAGTCCAGAGAAACGTAAAGGAGAAACTATGAAACACGTCGTAATGCTCGTTTTGGCATCTGCCTGTTGCGCCGTCGCGCAGCAACAGTGCAGTAATTTGGTCGGTCAGCCAGTGATAGGCCCGATCACGTTTCAGCCGGGGATCGACAGCAACGTCAATCCGGCTGCGGTTATCTCTCCGCTGGCAGCCGGAGGTCTGCTGGAGAACTTCGAGGTCGCCGTCGGAGGTACGGTTTTGTTGGGTTTTGAATTCGCGGTCCCGCAGCCGCCTCCAGGATATCCGGCCGTGGTGATACCAAATTGGACGCTGACCATATCCGCGTGCGACGAGGTGAACCAGCGCATTACGTTTAAGGGCTCGCCCGACATCGGAAGAGTAGGGGCCAGCTTTGTATTGGGGTACACAGTAGGCAGCGAACCCCAACCGCCGTGGGCCGGAGTTTCGACCAGTACGCTGGCCAGCCCGAACGTGACATTTTGGGTATGCGGGTGGCAATCTGACGGGACGTGTATCTGGGATTACGCCTTCATCGGGCAGGGCGGAAGCGCCTATGTTGAGGTCGACGGATCCCTCTGTTACGTGGTGATCAACACGGTCAGCAACGGACCCGAATGGTCTAATATTTACGGCGTCCCTGCGAATCGCCCCCAGCTTAGTACAGGGCTGTCCTCCGGCACCAAGGAGATCATGCGAGGGCTAACCAGAAAAGCCATGGACAAGATGCCCAAGCCGAAGGTAATCGGCGGATCAGAAGACTTGGTGCAAATTATCGGCGGATCAGACGCAGAGGAGTAGTTCAATTTTCGCTGGACATTGCGCCGTCTGCGTCCAGCATCTGGGAAGCCGGGCAGGTTCCCTCTAAAAGGAGCCTATGAAAAAGCTAATCGCAGTTGTAGTGTTGAGCGCAGTGGCGGCGTTGACCGCCCTGGCGCAATCCGGCCCGAATTGGCCTATCTGCTCACCAATGGGATGGGCCGTCTACATGACGTTCTTCCAGCCAGATGTGTACGGATACTATTGGTCTCCGCAAGATTTTGCGGACACTTACGGGTGCTATCCGTTCTGAAAGCGTGGGGCCGCCGTCGTGCGGCCCCTCAACACTCTAAATCAAAGGAGAAATAAATTGTCTACGATACATCAGAGATTGGCCCGCAGGGCTAAAGCGGCGGTTAAGGCAATGGCTACGGTCGGCCCCGTTGTGCCACAGGGATGGGTGCTGACGTCGATGAACGGCTTCCCCGTAATGATGCCGACTATGGCGTCCTTCATGGCTGGGTGGGTGGCGACCGTCGAGAACCAGAGCATCCTATCGCTCGACAACCAAGGCGACAATTCGCCGGCCGCACTCTACCAGGAAGCCATCGGAGAGGGCCAAGACTTTATACTGGCGCAAACTAATGCTCCTGTGCCAGACGCCAATCCCGCGACGGCGTTGATATACGCCGGCCAATTGGCGACTGCGGCCGGCTTTGTTCCTTCTGAGCAGTGGAATCCTGAGACGTATGACTACCAAGCTCCTGGCACTATCCTTGAGGCCGTGGCCGCGAAGTTCCCACCCCCTCCACCGCCACCTCCTCCTCCGTCGAATGTGCTGGTGCAAGCCTGCTACCAAGTCGGTGGAACCACGATTTGCTATCCAGGACCAGGCGTGACCAATGAGACACCCACCGGCTTCACATACATGGAGACGACATACCAGAATGGATCCATAGTGGCGGATCAATCCAGCGGCGGCACGAAGTATCAGGCGGTCTACACCGCAGGCATGGCGGGTATCGGCGGGGAGTGGTCCTTCGTTCAAGTCGCCGCATCATCTGCGCCAAAAAGCTAAACCGGAGGAATAACGCTGTTGCTCGCCGCCACCTTCGTCCTCCCGATCGCGCTGCAGCTTGGCTCCGTAGGCGTGCTGGCGCTTATGCTGACCCATTCCGGTCCTCCCCGCTATTGCTTCCGTGCGCTCCTCATCCTGGCGATCGCTTCCACCACGCTGGATTACCAGTGGGGCATTCCCCGGCTGTGGCAGGGATGGCGCGTATGGATCATCTCTTCCGTGGAGGTTGCGGCTGCTCTTGAGGCGATGTGCCTGATTACGTGGCCACGCGGGGAGGGAGAACGATCCGCGCGCCGTGGGTGGATCGCCAGTTTTGGACTATTCGCAACGGGCGCACTGTACTTCGGACATCCCGATCCTTATCCTGGAAGCGATCCCATGGCCTATTACGTTCGCTTTGGGACAACGTTGTACGCAATTGGTGTGCTGGTGGCGGCGCTGGCATGGGGATGGGGTCGCACGATTCTTCCGGGTGCCATGGCGCACTCCGGCGCACTCCTCTTATGGTTCACTTCGAACGCCGCCACCAAGCCGCCATGGACTCAGCGGCACTTTTACGAAGCGGACGCCGCACGGATGGCGGTGCACATCGGATGCGTTGCGTGGTGGTGGTTCACTCTAAGCCGATCGATTGGTCACGCTGGCGCTTGTCCCGCAGGCCCGCCAGAATCCTCCCGATAGAGTCGTGAAGGCCCTCCAACTCTGGCTCGAGCTGCTCAAGCCGATCCACACTGATTTCAACGCGCACCAACCGGCGCCCGTGATCACGGATCGTTTCGTGGTCGATATCGCCCTGCCGCTGGAGGTCATCCAGGTCGGCCCTCACCGATACCACATCTTTCTGAAGCCGAGCATACAAATCCTCTCTAGCGCCACGCTTAGCGCTGGCACCAAACAACCGGGCTAGGGCAGCGCCTATCCCAACTATGAGAGAACCTCCGAGTTCCCATCGTTTCTGATCGTCCATCCTGCACGCTTTTTCTTTGATTTATATCAATTGCCGCGGTCGCCGGGAGGACCATCGCCGGGGCCACCGAGAACTGGTTCCTCTTTCGGATCCTCAGGTTCTTCCGGCTTGTGATCTTCTTCCTGCTTCGGTTCGTCTTCCATATTGGCTCCTTTATTGCGTTTTTGGTTCCGAGACCATGATCGCATTCGATACACTTTCGACCGTTATGGTCTTGAACGGGTTAATCCGGTACGAGCGGATCATTCTAACGCGGTACGTGCCAGGGGGGAGAATGGGTGGAATTGGAATGTAGTCCGTGTAATCATGACATCCCACCGGTAGTTCCGACACAAACGTTTCAGGGATCAGGGCTTGAAAATCCCGCGTCGTATCGTCAAATTCCAGCCTTACGTCGGCTGGCCGCGTATACTTTGGCTTGCAGTAGTCCATCTTGATCCACAAGTAACCAGCCTTAAGCGAAACCTCTATCGGGGCCCGGAATATGAAGATGTCGGACGCCCGCGCCAGCCCCCACAAAATTGAAAGCCCGGCAAAGAATCCCGACATTCCCAACATCACGACTGCGGACCAGAACACCAACTGCCTCAAGACCTCCCTCATGCTATTTCACCGCTGGCTGCTTCATGACAGAATTCACCAGCGCTCCCAGGAAGGATAGCCCTATGACCGACACGACGCCGTAGACCAGTTTCCATAGGAGGGCGGTGCGCTCCTCCAGTGCCTTGAATTCTTCGCGGGTTACGAAGTTCCGTTCCGCTTTGTCGCGGTCCTCCTTCATCTCGGTCCGCATCTCGTCTAGCGTCCGCATGACGTACTTAAGATCAGCCTGAAGCTGCGTTAGAAATTGAGTCTGCGGGTCTGGCTCCCACGGTGTTCCTGGCATTCGTCACACTATTCAATCCTCAGTAAAGGCTCCCTTTATTTGAACGCCAGCATATTGATGGCCCACCTGGTAGAGGCGGACATCGAGTTCCATGTGACACCCGTTCCGTTCCCGGTGTTGAGGATATACGCCGTCGCCACACCATTTCCGCTCGTCGGAACTACGTTGTATCCGGCATTGGTTACGCCAGTCATCCCCCCGCCGTTGTTCGCCTGACCTTCAGAGATGATCGCCTCACCCGAGCCGGCAAGCGTCAAATTAGGTCCCGTGAATGATGTCAGGCTGGACGAAGAGTTGTTGCACGATGCGGTGTCCAATTGAGGGAAGTTCGCGCCCGCTGTAGAGTGTAGCTCGTAGATGGTTCCCGCGTACCAAAGGCTAGAACTCTGAGTAAACACTATGCTCGTGGTCCCCCCGGTGGTGTTTCGCTGGTAGTAGGCGTCCACGGTCTGGGTGCCCGTGCAAAGAGCAGAGGGAATGTGGGTCCATCCACCGGGCGGAGTGACGGTCCCGCCCAGATAGTCCAACAGCACGACGAGTGTGTTGCCCGCGGTCGTCGCCGATATAGTAAACGTGCAGGTTGTCCCGGAAACCAAGCACGTCGTCGGCGTCTGTTGGTTTGTGATGGCTCCAGCCGTGATGATGGTGCCCTCGAGCGTACCCTTTAGTATCTTGGCGCCCCCCAACATCATGGCACCAGACCCGGGCGGAGGAGCGGGATTGATGGTGAACGTGAGAGGGGTTGATGCTGCGCTCCCTGGATTCGTGGCCGTGATGGCAGCGGTGCCTGCCGAAGCGATCAGAGTTGAGGGTACGGTCGCGGTAACCTGTCCGCTATTCACGAACATCGTCGTTAGAGACGTACTGTTCCAGAACGCCGTAGCGCCGCTGAGGAACCCACTGCCGTTCACGGTAAGGGTGAACGTCGGACCGCCGGCCGTAGTGGAGCTGGGGGACAGGCTCGTCAGCGTCGGGGCAGTCGTAACCACCGTGAGGTTGAGCGTGATGTGCGCCACGTTGCTTCCAGAATCGGTCACGGTGTAGGTGCAGGAATACATCCCTGCCGTGCCGCCACCTGGAGTTCCGCTGAGGATTCCCCCTGCGGAGAAACTTAGAGCGCTCGGGAGACAGGAGGATGTCACCGACCACACATAGCCCATGGCTGTTCCGCCAGTCGCCATGAAAGGCACCGGACCATAGGCGACCCCCACCTGCGCATTACTTAGAGAAGTTGGCGATACGATGGTGAGGACTGATGTGCCACCGTACTCGTAGGCCCCGATTGATGGCGGATTGTTCCTGGCGTTCCACTGGATATCAATGGCGGGAGCGTTGGTAGCGGTGCCTGCCCCAATGCCAGGAGATCCTGTACTTAGATGTAGGTCGAAATTATTGGTAGCCTCTCCATTGCTAGCGGAAATAAGCATCGGGTCGGCGGTACCGCAGTTGGACACCGTGGCCACGCCTGCCAGACTGGCGCAGGTATAGTTGGTGCTGAGAGTTCCAACGACTAACGTTCCGAATCCGTTAAAGATGTCGTTGCTGTAGGTGCTGTTGACATCTGCCGTAATGGTGCCTGCTTGAAAGTTTAATGGTGCTGAGGCTCCGGTCAGGGTTACGATGACATTGTTCGAATATGTGTTGCTGCCGAAACTCCATGGCGGCCCTCCCCCCAAGCCGGTGGTGGGCGTACACATTCCACCTGTATTGCACGCATTGACGTATCCTACCGGACCTCCTCCGCTGGCCGAGGTCGTCACGAACGTGTTGTTCACGATGATGTCGTTTGCAAATCCGTAGGGACACACACCAGTGGGCGGCATGGCGCTGCATCCGCCGTCGTATATCAGCCACAACATATCGTCGTTTTCGACCTGGAAAATAATGTTGTTCGAGATTGTCGCGCCGGTGCTGCCGTTATAAAAAGCCAACCCATGACCCTGGCCGTCGTGGATTATGTTCCTGGTAAAGAGCAGACCTGGGAAGCGTCCATTGAATTGCATCGGGGCGGAGTCGCCGTTGTAGATCACGTTGTCTTGAACTATCCCCCCAGTCGAGGGCGTGAAGCGAGATCCAAGGTAGAAATCGTGGCCGTCCCCGGTGCCTCCGTTGTTACCTACATTCCTTTCCACCAGAACGTTGATAGTGGCGTCCCCGGAGATTATGTCGTCTCCAAAATCGTGAATCCAGCAATTGCGAATCACCATTCCGCTACCGTAGCCGATGGTGATGCCCCAGCCAGACCCATCGTAGCTGCCAGAGGAGTTAACCATCTCAAGTCCGTCGATCGTGTAATACGAGAGAAACGGCACGTAAATACCGTTTGTGCCGCCCAGAGGACCTGTATCTATGATGGCGTGTTCTCCGGGGTAATTGATAACGTAAATTGGATTGCCGGCCGTTCCGTTGGTACCAGGGGACCAGTTCGTAGCATAAGTTCCGGCCCGCATGATCACGGCATCGCCCGCGGCCGGAGCGCCGCCTATTCCAGAAAATGTCGCGCACGCATTCGCAACTGCCAGAGCAACCGTCGTCTGACGAGAGCATGTGCCATCATTGCCTGTGGTGGTGATGGCCCAGTAATGTGTTATTCCGGTATAGCCTACGGCTGCATAAAAGGCGTCAGGCGTTGTGTACTTCGACAACACTTGGGCCGTCGTGTGAACCGTGCCATCCGGTGTGCTGCCAGTCAGCCCGGCGTCAACGCCGAACAGCGGATTAGGCTCAACAGGACTCTGGATCATGTTGGGATCAACTCCACCCACTCCTCGCCCTGTACAGTACCAATCGATATGAAACGCCGTCGTGCAGCCGCGCCCGAGGATGACCGAGTAGGTTGAGGGCCACGCCCCGCCGGCCTTGGGGCCATAGATCCAGTGCGTATCCGTTCTGTTATAGAGGTCTCCATTAGCGCCTACGCCAGCGCCGGGCGCTCCGGACCCGGATTGCATCGTCTGGGCGCAGAGCGAGGCCGCAAGCAGCGTCCAGACCGCGACGATCGACAGCCTCAACGGTGCCACAGTTTCCTCGCGAGCCACAGCGCGCCAACTCCAACGGCGCAGCCTGCCACAAAAAAGAGCACTTCCCCAATCGTCGGCAGCCACATCCACACCGGGTGAACGCCGTTATGGCCGCCGATCCAAAGATCAAATTCTTTCCACATTTAGCCCCTCATGGAGTGCTGAAATTCCCTCTTCGGTACACACTTCCAGTGCAGACGAACGTGTACCAATATTCTGTTTTGGCCGTTAGGCCGGTGACGGTCAGGCTCCGTTCTGGATTGCCGCCGCCGTCACTGGTAGGCCCGTAAACGATCCCACTCGTCAGCGTAGTGCTGCCCGGTGCCGGCGGCTGTGTTGCGATCGTTACGGTGCAGGCCCCAGTGTCCAGCGCGCGATATGAATACCACGTGACCGATGTGGGCATGACCAGCGGATCTTTTATCCTGAAATCCAAATACGCATTCGGTGCGCCGCATGGAGTACTGCCGGGACAGCCCGAATTGCCATTCGTGCTCCACGTCACCACGTTGATATCGGCTCCGGGATCGTAGCCCAAATAACCCGTCCCCTGATACGCAGACGCAACGGCAAGATTGGCCGGGTACGATTGGAACGTCGTGGATAGCGATGTCGGGTAGGTGCATCCGTTGCAGCCACCGTTCGCCCATCCTATCTGGCCGCAGTTCCCAGACGGTGGCGGATAGGCGCCCGGTTCGCAGGCGGACTGAGTCGTTACAATGATGGTGCCGAGCCCTAGATCCGAAGTGGCGTAGTCGTTCGCTAGCACGTTAAATCCTGGTGAACTGTTACCGAATCCCAGTGAATCACACTGGTCGTACCAGCTTCCATAGCCGATGTTGGCGACGTTGCTGGACCATGCCAAGAAGCCATAGGTGTTGCCCATGCACGTTAATACACCATTGCCGAGCATTCCAAATTGGGAATTGTTCAGCAGCATCGTATTGTTCTGGTACACGGTGCGGTCAAAGTTGCCCACGTATGTCATCGTGGCAGATCCGATTCCCAAAACTGGCAGCGTTATCTGCGGTAGGCCGATGTTGGTAAACAGATTGTTTATCAACACGGAATTGGAGTTCTCATGGACGTATGGATTAATTCCGGCTTGCCCGATCGCCAATCCCTGTGGGGTGGAATCACACCGATTGTTAGTATAGGTGACATACGACACCACGTCGTCCAGATTGGAGTCCACTTTGTTTTGCAGCAGGCACTCCCCGCTTTGACTGGCTAGCCCCGGCGCCCATCCATTCTGCCACCAGTTTCCATCGCTCAACGCTCCGAAAACTTCTTTGAACTCTTCCTGGTTTTTATCAAAGCTGCATCCATCGACACAATATGGAAAAGACCCTCCGAACCCGCTCGATAGAATGAACTGGGCGGTACCGGTCGCCGTGTAGTTCGCATTAACGTTTAGCGTGAGTGACGTACCGCTATTGACCGTCGAGACCGACGCACCCGTGCCGAGAGTTGCTGGTCCTGGGCCATACATCAGCATCCCAGGCGATACCCCAGTCGTGTCGTTGCAGGTCACCGCGGTGCTCATCGCTGTGGTGGTGCATACTAGATTGGGTGCGCCCCCTGCCGTGCACGTGCCCGTATTGCAATAGGGCTGCGCGGGAGTACCGGCTCCTTGGTCAGTCCAAGTTCCCGCTACACAAAGGTACGTGTGGTTGCTGGTAGCGTCGTAATAGGACTCTCCTCCGTTTGAATCGTACAGGCACGTCGATGGGGAGAAAGTATTTGCGGGCGTCGCCGTGCCGCTGGTGACTCGCCACAGCCATGGCCGGTAATAGTAGTTCCCAATAAACTGAGCGCCCGTAACCTTAGCCCCACCCATATTTGGGGCATTCCCGCCAAAGATGGTACCTATGCCGGTAGATTCAAATTCGTTGTTTCTGAGATAGAATGGTCCGATCGAATTGTCAGTAGCAAATCCGTGGGCCTCCTCTGATGTGTGGAAGGCCATCAGGGTACTATTTGTTATCTCCAGATAGGCTGAGTCCGTTATGAACGCATGGGCAAAGTTACTGTTCGCCGGGTCAACATATGCATGAGAATAGATGTGGTTGAATGCATTGTGGTGCGCCATCGCCGAGGCCTGCTGTGCGACCAATGCTTGTCCACCGGGAGGTTGATTGCCAAGTTGGACGACCTGAAAGACCTCTTGGTTTGTTACCGTACTCTCCGCAAGTTCGAGGCATTCAAAGCGGTGATAACTTACTCCCGGAGCGCCAGGAGCGTTCGTCGGGTTAGCCTGAATAGCTGGGCTCCTCCCGGACGGCGTGATGAGGAGGGCCATGCCCGCTACCGGCGTGATTGTTGCGCTGGGTCCGTAAGTCGTGTTCTGTGAGCCAGCCCGCTGGCCTGGGGGCGCGCACTCCGCGCTTGATCGATGCACTACCCATTGCGCAGATCCGAAGTAAAACACGCCGACTTGGGTACAAACGACTGACGATCCGTTCCAAGTGCAGGTCTGGCATGGTGACGCTCCCGAACTGCAATATGCAGTCGCGAGCGTCGGCGCACTCGTGAGGGTAACGGTGTAGGGGCCGGTTCCGGTGATAGACGAAACCGTTACGCCTGTCGGCACGCCTAGACCCGCCACTGTCATTCCCGTCACTACCTTGACGGCCGTCTGGGGATCTAGGATAACCGGGCATGACAATGCGGCGCTCCCGCTCGTCTCTGTGCAGGTAAAGTATCCCTGGCCATTGTTCGGACTGAGCAGGTTCACCGTCTGCGTGAACGTATCGCCAGCCGTCCATTCGAAGATGTAGGGAGCGTCTAGGATCGGCCAGTTCGGAGCGAGGGAGGTGAGCGCGGACTCAGCGCTGTTTGGATCAGCGTAATTGCAGCCGCTCGGGCAAACCGTGAATGCTCGCGCTGCGGGAGTCGTGAACGGCACTTGACTGGCCCCTACGCTGTAGCCTCCCATATAAGGGATGCCATATCCCCAGAAATCTTGATTTCCAGGATTCACGCTAAAGGCCGACTGCATATTCTGACCTGCGAATGTAATGGTCGAATCCGAGGCGAGGCGATAAGCCGTAAGCTGTGAGTTGCCGAGCAGTCCCAGCGTTTGTCCGTTGCCGGGCGAGACCAATCCGGGGTCTTCCGTGAGACCGACATTGGTACCGCCGATCTTCTCCTGGCCCGAAGCCGTCTGCCACGCCGCGAAAGTGGTGTAGTTGGTTCCACCCCAGTTGTAATTGGTGGCTCCAGAGTATGCCCAATAGTCATTGTTCTGAAACAACAGGCCAGTGTGAGACCCGGGAACATTTACTAAATTAACTGTTCCTCCGGTTCCAGCGGATACCGCAATGATATTGTTACGAAAGTGCACATTTGTGGTACTATTGCCAGATGGAATATCCATGCCATCCACCGACTGGCTTGCTATTCCAGAGATGTAGCATGTATTATTATAAATCTCTGACCCACTCAGGCCAGTGCCCGCTGTGCTGCCATTACCAACCCTGACGCACGAATTTCCATTCTTGCGACCATCGTTTTGGGAAACGTTGTAACGGATAGTCGTGCCGGTCGTGTTCGGCCCCCCTCCATAAGCGTAGTCCAAGAATCCAGCCCCGTCATTGTCGTGCGAATAGTTATACTGCATCGTGCAGTTGACGGACCCTCCATCGCAGTCAAATCCGTCGCCATCATTGACACCATTGGTGTGATTGTGGTGTGACTCGTTATATTCTAGTACTATATTCTGAGCTTCGTAGATTTCGAAACCGACTCCTCCGTTGGCGTTAGAGGCGTTATTGTATGCCAAGCTATATTTAATGCTGCCACCATTTACGGAGGACATAAACATTCCGTTACCGCCTCCGGATGTCCCTGGATTGTCGTGGAACGTGGAGTTTATAACGTTTAGGTTGGTGTGACAGAAATAGGCGTTTGTCGGACTGTTGTCTCCATATATCCCAAGGCCCTCATTATTTCCGAAGGCATTGACACCTTGGATGAGAACATTGGTATACCCACTAGCTCCATTGAATGAGCCGATACCAAAGCCGTAATTGAATCCGCTGGATGTAAGATTTGGCCCGAAAGTGATACCGTATAGAGTAGTGTTGGCCAAGTCCAGATATGCGAATACGCCCACGCCGGTGTTTGTAGTGTTTCCAGATCCGACCGTGATGAGGTTATTGACTGTGTATCCACCGCACTCGTAGATTTCAATTGCGCTACCAGTGCCGCCGTTAATCGTGGCGTAACCAGATCCGTAGGACGTGATCGTGATGGGGTTAGACTGAGTTCCGCAACTTCCCGTAGTGAATACTGCATTACCTGAAAAGGTCTGGCCACCTGAGAAATTGATGCTATCACCAGGCGAGTACGTTCCAGAGTTGACCCTAGTTATGGTCTGCCACGGAAGCGAGAGCGTTCCAGGATTACCGTCGTTTCCGGTGCTGCCGTTGATGTAGTAGTTCGTCGCCCACGAGGGCGCGACGAGAATCAGCAGAAGAGTGGCTAGTTTCATCATTTAAATAATCCGTAAGTCAGAAGCGTGAACTCCGCGGTCCCTCCGCTCACGTTGACACCATGCCCGTAGTAACAGCCGCCGCCGAATGTCAGCGCCAAGTACTGCGTGCTCTTGAGCGCCGCTTGAAACGCCGCCAGCGTATCGGCATCCTCGGTTGCTATCTGTCCATTCGAGTTGGACC
>Ga0307476_10000094_pt1 | contig 95491 bp, 63 predicted proteins | sample atmos_gasesECM2C_2_FD_203314 | JGI IMG/M metagenome (GOLD analysis project Ga0307476, IMG submission 203314) | Hardwood forest soil microbial communities from Morgan-Monroe State Forest, Indiana, United States - atmos_gasesECM2C_05 | ecosystem: Environmental > Terrestrial > Soil > Temperate... | reverse complement strand
TATCACGCGCCCGGAGTATCTCACCCTAACGTTCGCGACTTTCACTGGGGGTCGAGTCGCGGAAGCCGCGACCACGGGATTGGGCAGCATGTGGACGATATAGAGCTTGTCACCAACAAAATCGCTCACGTCGAGAGGAAGGTAGTTCGGCTGCCGGAAGTGGAGGACGAGAGGGTGACCCCTCCTCACGAATCCTATCAACTGGAGCGCGAACAATCCGGTTGCGTCAGATTTCGCTGCTCCCGTGGCCAGATCTGCAGTTACTTCGACATCTGCGATGGGCTGTTCTTTTCTGCTGTCCGAGTCCTGCACGGTGACCGCTCCCCGGAGTGAGATCGGTCCCCGGGTGTGCCAAGGACGCAGTAGTAGCGCGCCAACAATCACGAGGATGATGGTGGAGCCAATCCAGAGTACGGCTTTCGGTGAGTGGTTTATGCCCACAATCTCTTGAACATTCTACGACGAAGCCTCTCAGCGCGGGAATCTGCTGTCCCCTCATATGTAATCCATGTGTTAATCCCGGCGAGAGGCGACTTCGTTTAAGATTGATCGAAACACTCGAATGTCGAATGTGCGGTCCACGCTGTTTTCCCGCCGGGAGATAATGCGCCAGATACTGGGCGCCGGGGGATGCTTGCCTTTCGCAAGACTCATGTCGGCCCTGCCCCCGGCCCAGCAATCGGCGCAGGGCCCAGCGTCTCTGTCAGGCTTGGCGCCTCTGTCATCCGAGGACGACTGGTTTCTGAACGAACTGGAAATCGCTAACTTCAGCTATTTCTGGGAGCAGGCCAGCCCCAAAACGGGGATGGTGAAAGACCGCTGCCACGTCGGCACCAACGATCAAGGCGTCGTGGCCAGCATTGCCGCCACCGGCTTTGGTTTGACCGCTCTTTGCATCGGAGAGCAGCGAGGCCTGGTTCCCAGCAGTGATGCGCTGGAACGCGTTTTCACCGCGCTTCGGTTCCTTTGGAAGAAACTGCCGAACCATCGCGGGTTCTTCTACCATTTTGCAAACATTAACACTGGAGAAAGAGTTTGGGACTCTGAGGTTTCCTCCGTTGACACAGCCATTCTGCTGTGCGGAATCCTTACCTGCCGTGAGCACTTCCGCCATCCTGAGGTCGTGGAACTTGCAGACTTGATCTTCAATCGGGTGGATTGGACCTGGCTCTCAGAAGATACTTCGCTGCTGCCCCACGGCTGGACGCCCGAATTCGGATTCCTGCCTTCCCGCTGGGACTACTACAGCGAACTGATGATGATGTACCTGCTGGGCTTGGGATCATCGACTCACCCCTTGAAGGATGAAACCTGGATTGCATGGAAGCGTCTGACTTTTGAATACGACGGCCTGCGCTACATCGGTTCCTTCGCGCCCCTGTTCGTGCATCAATACTCCCAGGCTTGGTTCGATTTTCGTGGAAGGCGCGACAAATTCGCCGACTACTTTCAGAATTCGGTGATCGCAACCGACGTGCACCGACGTTTCTGTCTGGAACTTGGCAAACAGTATCCCGATTACAGCGACGACTTGTGGGGAATCACCGCTTCGGATTCGAACCACGGTTACGTGATCTGGGGCGGGCCTCCGGCTACGGGACCGATCGACGGCACGGTCGTGCCGAGCGCTGCCGGAGGTTCCCTGCCCTTCCAGCCGCAGGCTACTTTACGAGTCCTGAAAACGATTCGCAGCCGCTACGGTGCCGCCTGGAATAAGTACGGGTTTGTGAACGCATTCAACCCTCTCACCAACTGGTATGACTCTGATGTGATCGGAATCGATACCGGTATTACCATGCTCATGGCAGAGAACCTCCGGACTGGGTTCGTCTGGAACACGTTCATGAAAACCCCGGAAGCCCAGCGTGGGATGCGGCGGGCCGGGCTGAACACATACTACCGAGCCGGACCCGTGACTCCTTGACGACGGCTCGTTGGCAGGAATACGCACCAACCCTTCGGTCCGTTATGCTCATCCAAATACTTACCCAAAGGCGTTCGCGCGTTCTGATCTTGTTGCCCGGAACTCATTGGGCTACACTCAATGAATCGGGCGTCGCTTGGTCTGGCGCAGGGTCGCGTCGCTTTGGTCCACCTAAGGCTTCCAGAGCAAATACCCCTTTAGGACTCGCATGGCCGGAAAACAGGATTCTTGGAACGGATGGCGAGAGCGCATTTCCGCTCTGAGAAACGTGCCTGCCGTCCTGCGAATCGTTTGGGATTCAGGCCGCACGGTTGTTGTGCTGGGCGTTGTTTTCCGTTTGCTCGCTTCTCTGCTGCCCCTCGGCCTCCTGTGGATTACCAAGCTGATCATCGACATCCTTGTTCGCACCCACACCACCCATCAAGCCGTCGGCACGCGGCTGTGGTGGCTGGTTGCGGCGGAGTTCTCACTGGCCGTCTTTGGTAGCGTTTTGAGCAGGGGCGTAGATTTTCTCGATGCTCTACTGGCTGACAAATATACGCGGCACGTCAGCGTGCTGGTGCTGAAACACGCCGCGCAGCTCGACCTCGCCGCCTACGAAGACCCGGTTTTCTATGATCGCCTGGAGCGCGCCCGCGTCCAGGCTACCGACCGGCTGGGCATGATTCAGTCAATCGGAAGGCTGGTTCAGCAGGTTATTACCACCGTTTCTCTTTCCATCTCGATCATGCTGTTTTCGCCGTGGCTTCTGCTCATGCTCGTGGCCGGCGTGATTCCAGCATTTCTGGGAGAAAGTCATTTTGCTTTTCTGGGGTACGCCAAGAACTTCCGCCAGACTCCCATCCGCCGTCAACTGGACTACCTGCGAGTATTAGGCGGCAGCAAAGAGGCTGCCAAGGAACTCAAGCTTTTCGGATTGGCACCCTTTCTGACCGAACGGTTCTCCCGGCTTTCCAACCAGATCTATGACGAAGACGTTGCTCTGGCGCGGCGCCGCCTGGGGGCAGGTTCGTTCTTGTCGATGATCGGGACGGCGGGCTACTACACAGCCTATGTATTCGTGATCTGGCGGACGATCAGCGGCGTACTCAGCATCGGAGAATTAACCTTCCTCGCGGGTGCGATTCAGCAGGCGAGTTCGAATATCCAGCAGATTTTTTCTACCGTCTCGTCCATTGCCGATCAAGCTTTGTTCCTGACCGACCTTATCGCTTTTTTCGAGATGCGGCCGGCGATAATGTCGAAACCGAATGCCCTGCCCGCACCGCGACCCATCCTTCGCGGATTCGAATTCCGCAACGTTTCCTTTCGCTACCCGGGAAGCTCTCGCCTGGTTCTGAATGGATTGAACTTTCATCTCCATCCGGACGAGCGGGTTGCACTGATCGGAGAAAATGGTGAGGGCAAAACGACCATCGTCAAGTTGCTCACCCGGCTTTACGATCCCATCGAGGGGCAGGTGCTGCTGGATGGTGTCGACCTTCGAGAGTACAACCTCGAAGACCTCTACCGGGAGATCGGCGTTATCTTTCAGGATTTTATGCGGTACGAAATGACGGCACGCGAGAATATTGCGGTGGGCCGTATCGAGCGACTCGACGATCTTCCCCTTCTCAGCCAGTCCGCTCAGAAAAGTATGGCCGACGAGGTAGTTGGCAGGCTCACCCATGGGTACGAACAAATGCTGGGACGGCGCTTCGACGGCGGGGTCGACCTCTCGGGTGGAGAATGGCAGAAGGTCGCGCTGGCTCGCGCGTATCTGCGTGACGCGCAGATACTCATCCTTGATGAACCCACCGCAGCGCTGGACGCCCGCAGTGAATACGAGGTTTTTCAGCGGTTCGCCGAGCTCACTGCCGGAAAAATGGCGCTGTTCATTTCGCACCGCTTTTCCACCGTGCGCATGGCCGACCGGATCGTTGTGTTGGAAAATGGCCGCATTGCCGAGGACGGAAATCATGAAAAGTTGACCCGTCTTGGCGGCCGCTACGCGGAGATGTTTGAAATGCAGGCCGCCAGCTATCGTTAGGGTAAGGAGAATGGTGATTCCCCACACACACGCCGAGAGCACCACCGAGGATGAAGGCCAGCACGAACGGGACGGCGAATTCTCTGATCTTGCCTCCGATCTTCCGGCTCTGCGAAGTGCGGCCACAGAATTCGCTTCCCGGCTGGGCTGGCTGCCGGGTGTTCGCACTTCGAAAACCTTCTCTGTCCGTTGCCGCAAGCTGAAGACCGCATTCCAACCCTTATTCGCAAGCGTAGAAGCCGCGGGGAGGCTGAACCCAGAGTCGGACGATCTGCGCTGGTTCCTCGACAATGACCAGCTGATCTACTCGGAACTGAAAAGCGTTGGGCTCGAGCTTAAGCCAGTGCAGCGACTGCCTCATGCGCGCGGCCGCAAGAATGAGGTCGTGCCCAGGGTGTTGGCGCTCGCGCAGACGTTTCTTGATCTCACCGGGAATTGCTTCCGCGAGACGGCATTCACCGCGTTCTTCCAGGCATTTCAGGAGAACACAGTCCTGGAGTCGCGTGAAGTATCGGCGGCAGTTTCAGCCATGAAACTTGTCTTGCTGGAGCGAATCGCCGCACGTTGCCGGTGTCTGCTCCGCGATCCCATGGGGCCGTCTAACGGCCTGGGCGTTTGCGTGCGAAGTTTGCGGGACATTACACAGACTTCCTGGAAGGACATTCTCGAACCGCTGATTAATTTCGACGCGGTCCTTCGTCGCGACCCGGCGGGCGTATATGCAGCCATGGACTTCGAAAGTCGACATCTATACCGGGAAAAGTTGTCGAAAATTGCCCGCCGGTCTGACTTGGGGGAGATGGACGTTGCCCGCCAGGCGATAGAGTTGGCGCAGCAGGCTCAGGCAAGAACCTACAGTGATGCTCGCTCCAAATTGCGGCAATCTCACGTTGGCTACTACCTTATCGGCGAAGGCCGCGATCTGCTTTGTCAGAAAGTCGGCTTCAAGCCCGACTTCCTCCAAAGCCTGCGTGCCCGACTGCGTCGCCATCCCGACGAATTCTTCCTTACCGGAATCGCGATCCTCACTTTCGCCCTCATTACGGGAGTCCTGCTGTTGCTGACTCCCCCCGACAGTCCGCCTGGACTGCTGCTGCTTTCTGTGTTGATGCTGCTGGTCCCCTGTTCGCAATCTGCCGTGCAACTCATGCATTACCTGGTCGCTGCTCTGCTGCCGGCGGAGATTCTACCGAAGCTCGACTACACGGGAGGAATTCCCGACGACTGTGTGACCCTGGTGGCGATCCCGACCCTGCTGTTGAACGAGAAGCAAGTGCGCGGCCTGGTTGAAGATCTGGAGGTTCGCTTTCTCGGTAACCACGACCGAAACATTCACTTCGCCCTCATCACAGACCTGCCCGACTCTGACGAACCGGCTCCGGAAGCCAGCCCGCTTGTCGATCTGTGCGCGAAACTGATTCGCGAACTGGACGAGAGATACAACAAAAAGCGGATGGGTTCCTTCTTTCTGCTGCATCGCCATCGGGTCTACAACCGCCGCGAAAAGGGATGGATGGGTTGGGAACGCAAGCGCGGCAAGTTGCTCGATTTGAACAATCTGTTGCGGGGAGAGTACGACAGCTTCCCGGTCAAAATTGGAGACCTCTCAGTCCTGCCAAAGGTGCGTTTTGTGCTCACGCTCGATTCGGATACTGAGCTTCCCCGGGGAGCAGCCCTGCGCATGGTCGGAGCAATGGCTCATCCGCTGAATCAGGCGATCATCGACCCCGCGAAGAACATCGTGGTTGCCGGATACGGCATTCTGCAGCCGCGGGTTGCGGTGAGCGTGCAAAGCACGGCAGGTTCGCGGCTCGCCGCTGTCTATGCGGGCGAGACTGGCCTCGATATCTACACTCGCGCACTTTCTGATGCGTACCAGGACCTTTACGGAGAAGGTAGCTATACCGGGAAGGGGATCTATGAAGTCGACACAGTGCATCAGGTGCTCGACCGCCGTTTCCCGAGAAATGCGCTTCTCAGCCACGACCTCATCGAAGGCGCCTACGCCCGCGCCGGCTTGGCCAGCGACATTGAAGTAATCGAGGACTATCCCTCGCATTACAGCGCTTCTAATCGCCGTAAACATCGCTGGCTGCGGGGAGACTGGCAGATTGCGGGATGGCTGACCTCGCACGTGCCCGATGAATCAGGGGCGCGCGTAGCGAATCCAATCTCGCTAATTTCCCGCTGGAAGATCCTCGACAACCTTCGGCGCAGCCTGGTGGAGCCCGCCACATTTCTCCTTCTGCTGTTCGACTGGCTCGTGCCTGGCGACCGTGCGTTACGTTGGACTCTGGCCACGGTTTTGATTTTGATTATCCCGACGTGGTTTGAATTCGCATTCGCTCTGGTGCGCGCCATCGTCGAGCGCAAAATGTCCGTTGCCCGGGAGGCGGTGGGTGCGTTCTATGCGGCCAACTTCTCCGTGTTACTGACGGTCGTATTCCTCGCTCATCAGACCCTGCTCTCGCTCGATGCCGTGGCACGGGCACTGGTTCGGCGCAACGTGACCCGGGAGCGGCTCTTGGAGTGGGAGACAGCTGCGCAGGCCGAACTTGGCACGCGTCTGACCCTACTCGATCGCTACCTCGACTGGATGCCCTTGTCTGCGGCCGGTCTGGGCCTGTTGGTCTGGCGCGTGCGGCCGCACTCTCTGATTGCCGCGATTCCTATTCTCGTGCTCTGGGCCGGCAGCAAAGTGGTAGCCCGTTGGCTGAATGAGCCGCCGGTTCTGCCTGGGGAAGACCTTTCCCGGCAGGACACATTGTTTCTGCGCCGAGCCGCTCTTTATACCTGGAGGTATTTCGCCGAGTTCTGTACCGAGGAACACAACTGGCTGATCCCTGACAACATTCAAGAGGAGCCACCCGCAGTTGCAGCCAGGATTTCTCCGACCAATCTCGGACTCTTGCTCAATGCACGGCAGGCTGCAGTTGAGCTTGGATACCTGACAATTCCTGAGCTGACAGTCTTGACGCAGCAAACTCTGACCACGGTATCTCGCCTCGCAAAGCATCGTGGCCACTTGCTGAACTGGTACGACACGCGCACGCTTGCGCCGCTGACGCCACTGCTCGTTTCGTCAGTCGACAGCGGCAATCTGCTGGCTTCTCTTTGGGCGCTGCAACAAGGCTGCCTGGATCGCCTGCGTCGGCCGCTCGGTCAGCGGTGTCTGGCCGAGGGCCTGTTAGACCATCTCCGCGTTCTGGCTCGGGCAAAGGCTTTCCCGCGAAAGCAACTTGCCCGATGGGAGGCCAGGTTCCGGGAAAAAAGCTGGCTGCTTTCGCTCCTGGAACTGCGGGAAGCGGATCTCGAGAATTGTTTTCCTGCGAGCCAATCTGCTCTTACCCCCGACACTCGGTGGTTTTGCGAGCAGGCGCAGCTACGATTGCAGAACATCCGGCAGATGACTTCGTCCTACGAACCCTGGTGGCTTCCGGAATTTGCGCCACTGCGAGGGGAGCTGGGGCTGAACGCGAAATTCATGGGCCGCATTCCCTTGCAGCGATTATCCGACTTCATTCAGGAACTGGAAGCGGCGGTCGATCGGGTGTTGTCCTCCGTGCCCGAGGAGCGCAGGCCTCTTTGCGAGCGCTTTAGGACGCTGCTCATTGCGGCGCGGTCGAACGCTGTTTCCCTCATTGAGAACTTGCACCAGCTCAGCGCGCAGGCCGGGGCTCTGGCCGATGCCATGGATTTCAGCTTTCTGCTCGATCCCCATCGCAAGTTGATGTCGGTGGGTTTTGACGCCGGGTCGCAGCAGTTGTTGAATTCCTGCTATGACCTGCTGGCCACAGAATCCCGCACTGCAGTCTTTATCGCAATCGCGAAGGATGATATTCCTCAGGATTGCTGGTTTCGGCTGGGCCGGGGACATACTCTCGATCATGGCCGACCTGTGCTGCTCTCGTGGACAGGAACAATGTTCGAGTATCTGATGCCTTCCCTCTGGATGCGTTCTTATCCCAACACGCTGCTCGACCGCGCTCGAGTGGCGGCGGTGCGCTCGCAGCAAGCGTACGGAGCCCGCAGGGGAGTTCCATGGGGCATCTCGGAATCGGCCTACTTCAAACTCGATGGGCACGGCAACTATCAATACCAGGCTTTCGGCTTGCCCCAGCTTTCGCTGATGAGACGAGAGTCGAATCCCCTGGTTATTTCGCCCTATTCGACGTTTCTGGCCCTGAGTGTGGATCGGCCCGGGTCGTTGCGCAATCTGCGCCGCATGGAGGCACTGGGTTGGTTCGGCTCCCGAGGCTTTTACGAATCAGCCGACTATTCGGCCAGCGGCGGCCGGTTCCGCTCGCCGCGCTGCCAGATCGTGCGCTGCTGGATGGCGCACCATCAGGGAATGAGCTTGCTCTCGATAGCCAACCTGTTGTGCGACAACGTGGTGCAGCGATGGTTCCACGCCGATCGGCGCGTGCAGGCTACGGAGCTCCTATTACAGGAGAAGCCCGTCCTATACGTTCCCCCGGCTGAATTGCCATCCCGGAAAGCAGTAGCGTAGCCACCCTTCTGACGCACCAATTTCCCAGACGATTGATAGTGTCCGCAGTTTTCAATAGCGCCCAGGTGCTGCTGGCTTCCTTGCGCCATCACGTACGTTTCGTGTCTCTTACGCGGTTACGAGTTCGTGCTTCTGAATGCTCGAGTGACTGTCAGCGGAAACCAGGAACAAACGGCCAAAGTGAATTGGAACAGACGAGAAACGCCAGCGTCGAAGGGCTGACGTTTGACTTTCGACACAGAGGATGAAATCATTATTTCCATCAAGCGGATCGCAATTGTGCCCGCAGATCCCATGTTGTTCTGCCCCTTCTCGCGTATTTATTATCATTCATCATAGAAGTAGTTTCTGCGTACTCCCTAAAGGGGCTTGTAATGACACGCGTGGTAGCGGCCAAGAAACGCAGCAACTTCGACGCTAAGACATTCCTTTCAACTATCGACAGGGGCAGGAAAAACTCAGCTTTCTCCAAGAAGCAGACGATCTTTGTTCAGGGCGATCCCTCTGACTCTGTCTTTTACATAAACGAAGGAAAGATAAAACTCACGGTTGTGTCGCAAGCCGGGAAGGAAGCCACAATCGGCATCCTGAACGAGGGCGATTTCTTCGGAGAAGGTTGCCTTGCTGGGCAGCCTCTGCGCCTTTGCTCCGCAACCGCGATGACCGATTGCTGGGTGATGCGAATCGATAAGAAGGCCATGATGGAAGCGCTTCACCGGGAACACGCTTTTTCCGATCTGTTCGTCGCGTTCTTGCTGACTAGGAACATTCGATACGAGGAAGATTTGGTTGACCAGCTTTTCAATTCCAGTGAAAAAAGATTGGCACGGACATTGTTGTTACTGGCTCATTTCGGCAAGGAAGGCAAGCACGAAGTTGCCGTGCCCAAAATCAGTCAGGAAACTCTAGCCGAGATGGTCGGCACGACTCGCTCGCGGGTTAGCTTTTTCATGAACCGGTTCAGGAAATTGGGATTCATTGATTATCACGCTGGCGACACCCTGCAAGTTCACAGTTCCCTGCTCAGCGTTGTCCTTCACGACTAGAACTCCACCACTGGACCTTCGCGCTCACTAAGGCTCTCTCGTCGTCGCCATTTCCTCGATGAACTCGGCAAGCGCGTCTTCGGCCAAAACTCGATCTTCGACTAAGCACATTACCTCCCGGCGTGCTATAGTCCCAGTGAGGCGGTTACCCTTTCTCCTCGTTCAGGTCTTCTGACCTAAGCCAGTCCATCTGAAGTTCTCCCACCTTAGGCGTTCTAGCGAGAGAGCGGTGTGCTTTGTCTTTTCAAGCGATCTTGCGCGAAGTCGATCAACTCCACAATGTCAGCGCCCGCCTTGAAGCGTTGGCGGATCAACATCTGCCATTGTCAGAACCCCTCATAACCATCGCAGGAAGCCTTCGTAATACGGCCACTTTGTTGGAGGTGTTGGTGGCAACGAAAGGTCCGAAGCCGATTTGAGTACGACGGCGCCGATCATAATCGCACCCAGCGCCAGCGAGAAACCCTGCATGTCATCACTTTTTATCTTTATGTGCTTTCGATCGAGTACCCGCTGGCGCTTTGCTCTTCAATTTGACCTGATTGTAAATAACGGCGGCACGGACAAGGGTTTTTAGAGCACGCTCATTAATCTTATCGCCCTCAAACAAATCGATCGCTCGCCACGCGTTGCCTCCGAGGCCCGCGTTGAAGAGCTTCTCTGGATCTGGGAGGCTCGCCCCGTGGGCAAAGGTAAGTTTCACCTTATCTTTGTGGGCGTTGCCGACCGCGATCATACCGTCGTGAGACCACACGGGGCTCCCCATCCACTTCCATTCCTCGATTATCTCCCGGTCAGCCTCAAGGATGCTCTTGCGGATGTTGGCCAACGTTTTGCCACGCCAGTCTGGGAGTCTCGCGATCAGTCGGTCAATACGTTCCGATGGATTCATTGGATCTTTATACCTCGAATTCTTGTCTCGTCTTTATGCGAGTAGTTTCGCCGCAGCATTTTGTTTGGGCAATCTCTTCGAAATAAGTCGCCGAAGGACCTGGCCTTTCCACATCCATAGTCCCGAAAGGAGCAGTACAGGAAGAAAGACATACCTGACACTGAAGGCATAGTTGTGCGTGTCCGAAGGCGAATCATAAATGTAACCGAGTATCGGAATTCCACAGATGATATGAACCCAGCGGAAAATTGAGCGTTTGGCGGCTTCTGTCATAACGAATAGTTCCTCCTTATTATCTGTGATACCGGGTCATTTACTCTGGCCTGGTTTTGGGCGGCCAGTTAAGCATCTCAATATCGAACTGCTTGGCGTACTCCGCGTTCAGCTGTTGCCAGCCGCCGAACTTAATGGCGTCGGGACCGACGAGGCGGCCGATGGGAGTTCCACCGAGAAGGCGATCCAGAACATCGAAACAAATGTGCCACCCGGCAGCCCCCATGGAGATAAAGCGGTGACCGATGTTGGTCCACAGCGTCAGGCGAGTGCCGCCACCCAGGTCTTCGAGTTCCCACCGCATATCGAAGCCACCCCAGTTGTACGCAAGCGCCTTGGGCGCGTCGGCTCGCGTCACTTTTGTTTCGGTAACGCGTGGCGCGGGCGCTCCCACCGTGGTGAGCTTCACTGTGGTTCCAACCGTACCCAGGCTCCCATCGGCGTCGAAGGGAGCCCACTCGCGCAGATGCACCGGGTCGGTAAGCGCCTGCCAGACTTTTTCCGGCGAGTGGCGCAGCTCGCGGACGAGAATGAGCGTCCACTTCTCTCCGTCCTTTCTTATCTCGGCCCCGCGGGCCGGGCCCGGTGCGTACAGCTCAGGTTGGTTCATCTTCTTCTCCTACCGGCGTGCCAGCTGGGTGAGCTGAATGAAGTTGCCGCAAGTGTCGTTCAGCCTCGCAATGGTCGAGCCCGGCACGTCGGTGGGCGGCATCGTGAACTCGGCGCCGCGGGCCTTGGTCCGCTCGTAGTCGCCCTTGACGTCGTCGGTGAAGAACATGGCCGCGGGCTGGCCCTGTTGAAACATCGCCAGCTGATACGCTTTGGCCGCAGGGTTGTCGTTCAGCGCCAGCTGCAGCTCGGTGCCGCCCGGCTCCTCGGGCGAGGCCACGGTCAGCCAGCGAAATGGTCCCTGACTGAAATCGGCCTTCTTGGCAAAGCCCAGTACCTCCGTATAGAAGCGCAGGGCCTTATCCTGGTTGTCAACGTATATGCTCATCACTTTGATTTTCATTCGTTTCTCCTTTGTCACGTTCGCGGTTTGGGCCGCGTTGTCTTCTCCTTAGTCTTCCTTTTCGTTCGGGCTGATGATCCAGACGGTCGTTGATCCATGCGGTCGAGGTGTCGTTCGAGAGCATCCAGATGAGCGGACCAGAACCGACGGAACCGAGCCAGCCAGGCATCGAGCTCTTCGAATGGTTCAGGTTTCAGCCGGTATAGACGGCGCTGTGCGTCCACCGTGGATTCCACGAAGCCAGCATCGCGCAGCACGCGCAGGTGCTTTGACACCGTCGGCTGGGGCATACGAAGTTGACGCTCGATCTCTCCCACGGATTGTTCGGACGAGACCAGGAGGCTCAATATCGCGCGGCGGTTCGGCTCCGCAATGATTTCGAACACAGATTCCATTCCCTTGATATACTCCACCGAGTATATGCTTGTCAAGGTATATACTGAAAACATCCAAGCTGCCTGGGAGGAGGTTTTTGTTAGCCTGCGTCCGATCTTTGAGCTACCGTGGTCCTAACCAGGTCCGAACAGCAACAGGGTTCACAGATGAAGTCGTCTTGGGTACTGCCGAGCGGTTGCGCGACCTATCGTCATCATTAATTCTTCAAGACTTCTGAAATGCCGACTCGATCATTATTGCCGCCAATCCGAACATTGCAATGCATCCCGCGAGTGGTATTAGGAGACCAGCACGCAGGCTGCCTGTTCTTGTCGACGTTAGCCCAACGAGCCAGGGCAGCGTGGCGCCGCCCATACTCGCCATCGCGAACATGACGGCCCCGATTCGTCTCGACCTTTCGCCAAACGCCTTCACCAGCCACGCAATCAGGATCGGGTAAATCGCGGCCAGCCCCATTCCTGCGGCGGTTACGCAAGCTGCAACGCTGGCAAACGTCGCCGCCCGCAGCAGACAGCAGACGCCAGCTGCCGCCAGCATCAGTCCACTTGCGAAGAGTGTGCGTTCGCTTCGCCGCAGTGGAACCATGGGTACCAGGGCTCGCCCGGCCAGCAGTCCTCCCCAGAAAAACATGGGTGCAAGAGCCCACAGATCGCCAGACTCTGAGTTCATTCGTTTCGTCAGCGAAGCGACCCAGCCCGCAACCGAGTTCTCCGATCCAACGTACAAGAAAAAGAGGGCGGCCAGGCTCAGGGTACTTCTGACGCTAATGTTTTCCGTGAGTGCCCGCTCGCGCACGGGTTCTGCTTGCCGCGTCATTTCGGGCTCTAGATTCATCCCGGATAAAAGCACCGCAGTGAGCGCCGAACATGCCGCGATCGCATAGAGGAGCCACGAAATCACGAGGCGCCTTTGAGCCAGCATCACGAATGGGGAGGATGCAATCGCGCCGACGCCCCACATCAAGTTAAGAATGCTCAGCGCGGACACTCGCCGGGCTTTCGCAATTTCCGCCACCCACAGATTCGCTGAAGAGAGAGTCTGGCCCAGTCCACAGCCGAACACCGCGGCCGCTGCGAGAGCCGCGGCATAGGTGCCGAGGTTTAGCCCGGCCACTCCCGCCGCGATAAAAGCGAAACCGCACACAAATGTGTAGCGGTACCCTCGTTTGATCAGCGGTCCGATCGAAGCCACGCCTACCATCGATCCACAAAACTGCGCCGCAAAAAAAAGTCCGGCCCGTTGATCGCTCAAAGACCAGCGGCCAATGAGTATGGGCAAGAGAGGACCAACGAGCGTGGTCACTATACCCGTGATAACAAACCCGCCATGGAGGACGATGAATGCGGCCGACGAGACCGACAGCGCCCCGGGTCGAGTTGGATTCGATCTCATGGTTCAAGGCGATGACGCACCGCTCAGGAAGTTTGGGCGCAGCGCGATGCCGACCTCAGTCCTTGATCGCATATCCCATGCCTGCCAGAACACCTCGCAGATATGCGAAACTGCCGATAACGCCCGGCATCGGATCGTCGGGATGGACTTCATACTCGAGATCCACGAAGCCCTTATACTTTATCGCGATGAGGGCTTCAAACATCCTTCTCACCGGCATGATGCCATCGCCCACTGCGACCTGGCTCCCCTTGCTCTCGAAGTCCGTAAGGTCCTTCATGTGCAGGTTAAACAACCTCGGACCTGCTGCGTGGATCGCCTGAACTACATCTGTGCCCGCGCGAACCGTATGCCCAACATCGATGCAGCACCCCATGCGCGGATCCATGTCTTTCACCGCCTTCAATACATCCAGGGGGGAGTGCCACAGTTTGTCCTCCGGCCCGTGATTGTGGATCGCGATACGGATGTCGTACTCCTTTGCGAACTTCTCAATTCGCGGCAAGGTTTCCGGAGTAGGGTCGCCGGCGACTATAACGGAAATGCCACCTCGCTTGCAGTATTCGAATTTCGTTCGAATGTCCGCGTCTTCATCTTTCGCAAAATAGATGGTTCCGGCCGCGTGAAGCTTGACTCCCGCCGCGGCATAGTCAGCCAGCGCGGCCGCCTCTTCCTGCGGGTCCATCGGAAGATGGTCTTTGACATCCTTTGCATTCAATGCGAACACATTGAGCTGCTTCATGAAGGCAATCAGCTGAGCGCGGGTGAAGTTGCGAAACGTGTAACTCGCCAAGCCCAGGCGAATCGGCGATGCTTGGTCAGCCGAAGGCGGTTCCTGAGCCAGCGAGAAGACATGTCTCGGGGCGGCTATGGCCGCTGCAACCAGTGCGCCCGAGCGAACGAAGGCGCGGCGGGATAGATAGTTTTTTGTGATCAGCAAATCGTTAGACATGCGGTGCCCACCCCTTTTCATACTCGCGACCCCACATCTTCATCGCTTCTGGGTCGCCCTGGACCTGTCCACCTTTTGTGTCGAGACGCAACTCGCGGTTGACTTCCCATGCGATGTTAGAAAGCTGGAGCATCGTAACAGCGACGTTGCCGACCGAGATTGGAGCGTTGAGTTTCTCACCTTTACGAATTCCCGCGATGAAGTTCGCGAAGTGCGCATCCGTCATGGAGTCCCGGCCGATCAGATCAGCGGATGAAGTCGTTTTGCCAACCTTGAATTCGCTTGTCTTATTGCCTTTGAGGTCATAGATCTCGTAGCCACCACGATCGACCAGTACCGTGCCAGTCGTGCCCATGATTGTCGAACCACGGTCGCGGCCGTAATATTTCATTCCCTGGCAGCTCTTGCCCTCCCAGGAAATCATCTTGTCGTCGTACTCGAAACTTGTTACCAGCGTGTCATAAAACTGCCAGTCGTCTTTGAACTGATATCTGCCACCTGACGATGTAATTCGCTGCGGATAGTCGACGCCAAGCGCCCAGCGGCAAACGTCGACTTCGTGAGTGCCGTTGTTGAGGGTTTCGCCAGTGCCATAAAGTTTGAACCAATGCCAGTTGTAGGGATGCACGTTGTCCTTATATGGACGGCGTGGCGCTGGGCCTTGCCATAGGTCCCAGTCAAGCTGCGGCGGCACGGGAATCTCTTTCCCAATGCCAATCGACTTTCGCGTATTGACGTACCAACTTTTCGCGAAATACGCCCTGCCAATAATCCCCTCGTGAATCTTCTCGATGATCTCAATCGTATGCGGCGAAGAACGCTGTTGCGTGCCCATCTGCACGAGCTTCGAATATTTCAGCTGTGCCTGCACGAGCATCTCGCCCTCAGCGGGATTGTGGCTGCAGGGCTTCTCCACGTAGACGTGCTTGCCCGCCTGCAATCCGGCGATGGCCATCGGCGCATGCCAATGCTCGGGAGTAGCGATCGTGATGGCGTCAACATTTTTCTCTTCAAGAATCCGACGAAAGTCTTTCTCCGCAACCGGAGCCTCGCCCATTTCCTGCTGAGTGCGGTCGGCGAACTGTTTAAGAATGTTGCTGTCGACGTCGCAAACGTGCGAGATGCGGGCAGCATTCGAGTTCGCCTCGAGCGAAGAAAGATGGGCGTAGGCGCGGCCATTCAGACCGATAACGGCAAAGTTGAGCCGGTCGTTCGAGCCCAGGATCTGGCTATAGCTCTTAGCGGTCGTTCCCACGGCCAAACCCGCTGCACCTACGGCAAGTGCGTCGAGAAATTCGCGTCGTGTAACCATGTAGTCTCCTTATTCTTGCTCTTCTCGGGTAACGCATTCGTTCAGCAGGCAATCCCAGCTTTCGTTAGAGTCTTTCTGAGCCCGTCCATGCTGACGCGCGTGGAGGCTTCGGGCGTGCCCGCGCCGCGCCAGTGGGTTTCAAGACTCAGACCGTAATGAAATGCATCGCGCCGCAAAGCCTGAAGTTGCCCAACCCAATCCACAATCCCGCCGCCTACTGGAGCCCAATCATATTTGTGATCGGGCTTGCTCACGACATCCTTGCAGTGACAGTGGCCGACGCGGTCTTTGGGCAGCAAGTCATACCCGGTCGGATACGGCGTGCTTCCTACGGCTGCGGCGTTGCCTGGATCCCAATTCAGCATGAAGTGGTCATTCGGAATCGCTTTAAGAACTGCCGCTGCTTCTTCGCCAGTTGCTGTGTTGCACGACATCTCATTCTCGAGCATGAGAATGAGGTTGTCTTTCGCGCAGCGCTCCGCAGCCTGCCGCAGTCTGGCGTTAATTTCCGAACGGTACGGCTTTTGATCATCCAGCCGCCAATAGTCGAAACAGCGAATCCTGTCTGTGCTGAAGGATTTGCAGAGAGAGATGCACCGCTCGAGCAGCTTATCCTGCGCGCTGGCATCGAAGTCGGCATGGAACTGGTCACGTGTCTGGCTCTGCGAAGAACGGGGAGCCCCAGGCCAATCTGTCTTGAACAGAGGACTTGCGATATCGGTAACTCGCAATTTGTGTTCAGCGAGAATCTTCTTCGCGTCTTCAACTTGTTTGGCGTCGAGTTCGGTGACGTTCTTGTCCCACATCGAGCGCAGCTCGATCCAACCCAGTCCGAAATCGCCAGAAACGATCTGACAGGCCTTCTCGAAGTCCTGCGTGATCTCGTCGTTGATCACTGCCAACTTGAATGGGCAGGCAGCCATCTCCGCAGCCGACGATTTCGACAAAGCGGATGCCGCCTTGCTGACATGAGGCGACATCGCCACATCGAGTGCAACCAGCCCTAAACCTGCCAGAACCGTGCGTCGTGTATGCGCCATGCAACCTACCCCGTTGTATCCGGAAGGTTCTCCGCCGCTACTTTTCCATTCATTTCTAAGTCTGACGAGTTTCGCCTGCCGGCTTTTTGGTTGACACACTGGCCAGAGATCCTCCATCGATAACCAGAGTCCACGATCACGGGTTGTGGCCCAGCAATTTACCGCGATACGCCCACAGTCCTAACCCGGGATTTGGAATGAAGAAGACCTTTTCGCCGTCAACACAGTTGTTGCCATAGCGGAGCGTCTCAGGGTTGTAGCGCGTGAGCATGGTTTTTAGATCGCCAAACTCGAAGCCCACGCTTTCAATCTCTTCTTTGCTCAGTTGACCGGGGCACCACCTGATTGTGAAGCGGCCTTCAGAAGACCCGTGGATTAGGTGAGCAGCGGCGCCAAGGTCGTTGGCGAGATCCGCGTTGGTATCCACTGCTTTGAGAGTGGCAGGCGTTCCGCGATAGCCGTACTTGCGGATCAGCACATCGATGGCCCGGTCTTCGCCAAATTCCTTTACCCCCGGCGCCAGGATGACCAGCTCTGCATCGTCTGCCAGCGCCATGCGTGTACGGTAGATCGCCTTGTTACCCAGCCATGTGCTGTGAAATTCATGCAGATCAAGATAAACGACAACCTTCCGGATGGGCGCATCCAGCATCTCGAAATTCACTTTCAGGCTGAGCGCGGCGGCTCGGTGAAAGCACTCAGCATCGTCGCCGATGAAAAGCCCGCGCACTGCCAGGCCGCCGTCCGCAGTGCGGCCGATGACGGTAAGCACGTAGACAATGGGCAGATGTCGCAGGAAACGATCGGCCGCGTAATTGAGAAGGTTGCGCACGGGATTCTCAGCGCGGCCCATGATGCGCTCCATCCCATAAACCGCGCCCAGGTAATGGCTGCGGTTTATCGAGTCGCGGCCTCCGGTGCCCACCAGAATGTTCTTGTTGTAATTCGCCATTCCGATGACTTCGTGCGGGACGACCTGGCCGATCGAGAGGATAAGATCGAAATCACCATGCACAACAAGCCGGTTTACTTGCGCCGGCCACGCATAGTTCAGCTTGCCTTCCGATTGCTCGTGGACGAATTCCGCCGGAACCTCACCCAGAGTGTCGACGTCAGTTCGCCAGTTGTGGACGCGAAAGAGCTTTTGCGGCATGGCGCCAAACATTCGCTCGATCTGATCCGGCTCCATGGCCGCATGCGTGCCAAGGGCAGGTAGAACGGCTTGCAACCGGTCACCGTAATACTCCCACGCGTAGCGCGTCAGGTCGCCAGAGCGGGAATGCACGCGGCTTTGATCGGGAGGCACAACGAGCACTCGATTTCGTTGCCCCAGCTTGGCAAGACTCTCAGCAAACAGATCTGGCAACTGAGGAAGCAGATCACTTTCGACGGCGCCTGTGGCACAGTAGAGGCTCATGCGGCGAATTCCACCTTTTTTAATCCAGGCGCGAGAACATACAAGACGATCAAAGCCAAAAGGTAAGCGCTGGATGCGATGGCGAACAGGGTCACATAACTGTGCGTCAGTTGCAGAACGTGGCCCGCATAAAAGGCAAAAAGTGCACTCCCGAAGGATCCCGCCATCCCGCCAATACCGACTACCGAGCCCACCGCGCTGCGCGGGAACATGTCCGATGGTGTGGTGAAGAGATTGGCCGACCACCCCTGGTGTGCGCCCGCAGCCAGGCTGATCAGAGCAATGGCAAGCCATACCGACTTGGCACTGGTGGCTGTGCAGATCGGAATGACTAAGAATGCGCAGAAAAGCATTGCGGCAAGCCGGGCGTAACTGGCTGAAAGCCCCATGCGTCGAAACGGCGCTGGCAACCAGCCTCCCCCGATACTGCCAAGTGCAGACACGTTATAAACAATAATAAGCGGTAATCCGAGATGGGAAAGGTTCAGATTGAATTTTGCGCTGAAGTACGATGGCAGCCAGAACAAGTAGAAATACCAGATGGGATCGGTGAGAAACTTGGCGGCGGAAAAAGCCCACGTCTGCCTGCAGCCCAGCAATCGTCGCCAGGGCACGGATGGGCCCACCTCCTCGGCCGCCTCCTGGTAGATATGTCGCAACTCTTCGCCGGTGAGTGTGGGGTGATCCGCGGGCTTGCGGTAATAGCGAAGCCACCAGAGAATCCAGAGCACACTGAAGAAGCCAGTAGTCAAAAAAGCGGCGTGCCATCCCCATCGCAGAGTTACCCATGGCACGATGGCTGGAGCGAGGATCGCTCCAACATTTGCTCCTGAATTGAAGATGCCCGTAGCCAGGGAGCGTTCGCTTTGCGGAAACCACTCGGCCACGGTCTTGAGCGCGGCGGGAAAGTTGCCGGATTCGCCGAGTCCGAGGAAGAAGCGCGCGAACCCGAACTCCACCACCGTGCCGGCCAGTGCGTGGCCCATTGCCGAAAGGCTCCATGTCGCCATCACCAGCATATAGCCGATACGAGTGCCCAGCTTGTCGATCAATCGGCCGGCCCCCAGCAGACCAATGGCGTAGGCGATTTGAAATGCGTCGACAATATAGCCGTAACCCACTTCCGTCAGTCCGATGCTGTGTTCAAGGGTGGGCTTGAGAAGCGCAATTACCTGGCGGTCCATGTAATTGATCGAGGTGGCGACGAACAACATGGCGCAGACGGTCCAGCGCACGCGTCCAAGCCGCATGCCCGCAGGGAGAGTGCTCGGTTCTGGATGGTTCAAAGCTGTCATCTCCGCCAGGTTGCTTCTACAGCCGATATGCTTCCTTAACTAATCTATAAGCGAGATCCTGCGCCACTTCCCGAGCCTCGTCTTCCTGCAGTCGATGCTCGGCGACCAGCTTCGCCAGGAATGCGCAATCGATGCGCCTCGCCATATCGTGGCGCGCTGGAATCGAGAGAAAGGCTCGTGTGTCGTCATTGAAACCTACAGTGTTATAGAAGCCAGCCGTTTCTGTGACCTGCCAACGAAAACGCATCATTCCTTCCGGGCTGTCGTTAAACCACCACGGTGGCCCCAAGCGCAGGCACGGGTAATGCCCGGCCAGGGGAGCGAGTTCCCGGCTGTAGGCCGTCTCGTCCAGGGTAAAAAGGATGATCGTTAGATCGCGCTCGTTGCCGAACTGATCGAGCAAGGGACGAAGTGCGTCGACATAATCGGTGGGCCTGGGAATGTCCGCACCCATGTCGCGGCCGAATCGCTCGTAGAGTTTGCGATTGTGGTTGCGGGAGCTGCCCGGGTGAATCTGCATGACCAAGCCGTCGTCGAGGCTCATGCGCGCCATCTCAGTCAGCATCTGGGCGCGGAAGGTCTCCTGTTGCTGCGCATCGGCGGTACGGGCAATTACCCGAAAAAAGAGCTCCTCAGCCTCCGCCGCTGGGAGATTCGCGGTTCTCGCAGTGGGATGCCCATGATCGGTTGCCGTGCAGCCGAGTTCTCGAAAGCGAAGGCGGCTCGCCCGGAGCGCATTCAGGTAGCCCGCCCATGTCGACGTGTCCTCTCTGGCCTGCTCGCCAAGCTTTGCGACGTTTCCGGTGAACCCCTCAAATTCAGGATCGACAACCGGGTCGGGCCGGAAAGTCGGCAGTATCCTTGCCTTCCAGTTCGATTTGCGGATGGCCGCGTGATCGGCGAGCGAATCGTGCGGAGAATCAGTGGTCGCCAGCACTTCCAAATGAAATCGGTCGTAGAGAGCGCGCGGAAGAAACTCCGGCGTCTGCAACTTTTGTGAGATCGTGTCGAAGTAAAAATCGGCGGTCTGTTCCGACAATCTCAGGTCAAGCCTGAAAAGTTCCTGAAAAACAAAGTCTAACCACATGCGCGTCGGCGTCCCACGGAACAGGTAGTAATAGCTCGCAAAAATGCGCCAGACTCTCCGCGGATCGCTTAGTTCAGGTTGCCCAATCTCAAGATCTTCCAGCGAGATTCCCTGGCTGTAGAGCATTCGGAAGACGTAGTGATCAGGCTGCACCAAGAGGCTTGCCGGATCGGGGAATGGCTCGTTCCGGGCAAACCACGCTGCCCGCGTGTGCCCGTGAGGACTAACAATAGGCAAGTTTCGCACGGTCTCATACAGCGTCCGCGCGATTTCTCGAGTTCCAGATTCTGCCGGAAATAGACGATCTGGATGGATCAGCATGATCCGATATCACCTTTTTCGTTCGCACCAGCGAATAGCGATGCAGTAGCTTCACTTCCGTCCGGCCACAGCATCCACGTCAACCTGACCTCATCATCGTCGAACCGGCATTTCGGAAAAGCGGCTGGCGGATCACGCCAACCTACTTCCAAGCGAAAGTTGTTACGGAATTCGCTTTCAACAAAACCGGAGCCGCCATATTCGCGAGCCGCAATTCGAGTGTCTTTGCCGCGCCCGTATTAGTAACGACCAGCACTTGCTGGCCATCAGGATTTTCGAAGGCAGCGTGCCGCAGGTCGGCAGCCTCGCTCTGCGACTCGAAGCGGCGAGCTCCGCGGCGAATAACGCGTGAGTAGTGAGCAAAAGCCCAGTATTGTCCGCTGCGAGTAACATCCTTGGTCTGCGAATGGATTGTCACCACGCCGCCGCAGGGAAACGGTCCGATGTTTGGCCGGCCAGCCTCATCCAGAGCCAGGTTCCATGCGGTGATGGAACCGCACCAGTTGTTCAGCACGTCAGTGAAAGTTCCGGCCCACTTGCACCAATCCGTAAGATAGCCGGGGTCTGTATAGTCCGGTCCACCCTCTGTCCAATGCATTTCCATGTTCGGAAATGCATCGTGCGCCTTGGTCATCAAGTTGGGAGTTCCGACGTAGCCGTGCCAGGCGACCGCACTGATGTATTTGCGAAGCTTATCGTCCTCAAGCGAGTCCACGACCCGGCCCCAGAGATTGTAGTTATGGTCCAGAAGCCAAATCTTAGTTGGCGTTCCTGTGCTCTCCAAAAGCGGGCCCAAATGGTCGCGCAGGAACTGAATCTCATACTCCTGCGGCCAGATGCAAGCCGGCATTCTGCCATCCTGATCGGTATCCACTTCGTTCTGCGTGGTTAGCGCTTGCACCCGCACGCCTTCGGCAGCATACGCCTGCAGAAACTTTAGATAGTATTTCGAATAAACCGGGAAATAGTGATTCCGCATCGAACCACCCAGCATCGTGCCATTGAATTTCATCCAGCCAGGCGGGCTCCAGGGAGACGAAAAAAGAAAAAGATCTGGATTTGCCTGGCGTGCCTGGCGCAGCATAGGAAGAATGTACTCGCGATCGTGCTCGATGGAGAATCGCGCGAGATCGAGATCGGGATCGCCATCGTCATAGCTGTAGAGTTTTGTCGAATAATCGCTCGCCCCAACGCAAACGCGTCCTGTGCTAAGTCCCATTTGCGAGGGGTGGAACAGCTCATGGAAGAGTTGTTCGCGCGTTGAAGGAGCGAGCCGATTAAACGTGTAGCAGGCAGCGTCAGTAAAGGCGCCGCCAAATCCCAGTATCTGCTGAAACCTTGTGCTCGGGTTCAGGCGAAGTTGATCGCCGCGGGGCATCGCCGAAGCCAGTCGCCACGCAGCCTTTGGAGCGGCGGCAAACCGTTCCTCGCCGGCCGTCACCCAAATAGAAATTTCAGGTCCCACAGTGGGGGTTTCGTTAGCGGGTTCGCTCGCTGCGGCTGCGGGCTGGACTAACCGGCCGGGAGCTACGGTCGCGGCGAGTCCCAAGGCCGAGAGTCCAAGAAACTTTCGTCGCGAGGTCGTCCGTGTCATATGGTCCCCTCAGAAAACTACTTCACAATGACGAAATCTGCACTTTCACCCTCCGCCGAGCTGGGACCGATCCACACTGTGGCACTTGCCGGCTCGACCACGTCCTGCATCTCAAGGTTCCAGAACGCTAGTTCGTCGCGTCCCACGGTGAATTCGACCCGCTTTGTCTCTCCCGGCGCGAGAGTAACCCTTCGAAACCCTTCCAGTTGCCTCACCGGAAGAGCGACGCTGGTTCCGCGAAGGCGGACGTAGAGCTCCACAACTTCTTCCCCAGCGCGCGATCCGGCATTTCTTACCTTGGTGGAAACATGCAGTGGTTGCTGCGAGTTCTGGTTCAGCCCACTGGCACTCACTTGAGACGCGCTCAACTCCAAAGGAGAGTAAGTAAATGTCGTATAGCTGAGGCCGTAGCCGAATGGAAACAGAGGGGTGTTTGGTTCGTCCACGTAACGCGAATGATATTTTTCGTGGCTGTTGCTGGGGGGGCGGCCGAGATCAACCCCGTCCGCAGGACGGCCGGTGTTGAGTTCGTCATAGTAGAGTGGTTCCTGGCCCACGCTACGGGGCATGGAAACGGTGAGTTTCCCGCTCGGACTCACCTCGCCGAAAAGTGTTCGCACGAGCGCCGGTCCCGCTTGCACTCCTGGAAACCAGGCTTGCAAAATTGCCGGAACGTGATCCGCGGCCCAAGGAATGGCTAGTGGCCGGCCGCTGAAAACAATCAATACCACCGGTTTCCCCGTCGCGGCCACCGCCTCCAAAAGCGCTTGCTGGTTTCCCGGGAGGCCGATATGGGCGCGGGAAGCGGCCTCGGCGCTCATCCATAAAGAGTCTTCTCCGAGAGCCATAAGAACCACGTCGGATCGCCTGGCGGCCGCAACCGCTTCAGCAAAGCCGCTGGTTTCCGTGGTTAGAATTTCCGTGCCCTTCGCGTAGATTACTTCTCCGCCTGCTTGTTGCGTTCGAGATGTCAGTGCCGTCCGCAGCGTTACTGCGTCCGCGGCATCGCCTCTCGCGCGCCAGGGGCCCAGCATATCGGAGGCACTATCGGCGAGAGGCCCGATCAGGGCAATGGTGCGAACTTCAGAGCCCAGCGGGAGCGTGGCTTTCCCTCCCGACTCCCGATTCTGTAGAAGAACGAAGGAACGTTCCGCCACTGTGCGGGCAAGCTCTACGTCCGCAGGATCGACTTGCGGCTTGCCCGCGGTCACCGGTTCGGGAACATAAGGATGATCGAACAAGCCGAGCGCGAATTTTATGCGCAGCATGCGGCGAGCGGCTTGATCCACGGCGTTTTCTGGCACGGCTCCGGATCGCACAAGATCGGCCAGGTAGCGAGAATACTCGTTGCTTTCAAGATCGACGTCGAGGCCCGCGACAATGGCCTTGCGCGTGGCTGTTTCGCCGTCCACGGCAATTCCGTGAGCAATCGTCTCCCGCACTGATCCATAGTCGCTGATGGCTATCCCCCGAAATCCCCATTCCTGGCGAAGGATGTGTGTCAGAGTAAACCAGTTGGAAGTCGAGGGCACACCGTTGAGGGTGTTAAAGGCGCTCATGGCCGATCCGACGCCGGCTTCCACGGCGGCATGGAAGGGTGGCAGATAGACTTGACGTAACATGCGTTCGGACATGTCGACCGAGTTGTAGTCTCGCCCCGCTTCGGAGGCTCCATAACCAACGAAATGCTTCATGCAAGCCAGCATAGATTGCGGATCATCCAGACGAGCGCCTTGATATCCGCGCACGTAGGCGGCCGCCATCGCGGAGCCCAGGTATGGGTCTTCTCCCGCTCCTTCCACAATGCGCCCCCAGCGCGCATCCCGTGCAATATCGACCATGGGTGAAAACGTCCAGCGAATGCCCTCTCTGGCCGCCTCCTTGGCGGCGACCCGAGAAGCTTGTTCCACCAGCGTGGGATCCCAAGTCGAGGCCATGGCCAGGGGTACTGGAAAAATAGTGCGGTATCCGTGGATTACGTCCAACGCGAATAGGAGTGGAATGTGAAGACGGGATTTCTCGACCGCAAGCTTCTGCAGGGCATTCGTCTCTGCTGCCCCCGTAATATTCTCGAAGGAGCCGACATGGCCCATTGCGGTCTGCTCGCGATAATCGGAGTGGGGGGAACCGGGGCCGGTGGAGCTGTCCGCGAAATGCACGGTTTGACCGACCTTTTCTTCGAGCGTCATCTGGCTGAGCAGTTTGCTGATGCGTTGCTCGATCGCGGGATCGTCCAGCCGCGGCGCCGGCACTTGTGCTCTGAGAAAGCAGAGGGGCCACGTAAAAGTAATAGCTAGAAGCAAAACATGAAGCAAACGCATCTTGGGCGCCATGTGCCGGATTCCTTTACAGAACGAACTGCTGCCTCAGTCAAGCAGGTGCTACGATTCCCGCCAGCGGCCGTGGCAGCCTCATTGACGTGGTGTGCCGCAGATCGCCCAGGAGCACGACGATCTGCCTTCAATCCCGCAGACCGTCGCCTTCGAACAGCGAAAATGCTAGCAGAAAACCGGTATTCTAGCAACGAGTTAGGTGAGGGGCCTCGGAGCACTTTGATCTCCCGGGAGTCAGTGCCGTGGCGCAGCGGCGGGCCGCAACCGTTCGCGGGGCACAACTCCTTCTCCTTCCTTGACGGCGTAGAAGCGATCGGCCGCCAGATTGTTTAGGGTTTCGGTCTTGCCCGAGGGCCAGAGAATGTCCACGCGGTCCACGCGGTCGTGGGAACCGAGACCGAAGTGGATTCGGAGATCGTTTTGTGACAGGTAGCTTCCACCGCTTCGAACTTCATCTACTTGTATCAAGTCACCGGCGATAGCCTTGATGCGCGCATTCAGGGCCAGACGATTGCTCTTGGTTCCCGCGAGTTCGAATCCGATCCAGTGGTTATGGTTTCCGTCCGCATTGCGAGGTTCTTCATTGCGCAGGATCATGGGCTTGCCATCCAAGTTCTCGACGACTATGTCGATGCGGCCGTCGTTGAATAGATCGCCGAAGGCTGCGCCACGGCTCACCTGCGGGATCTGAATCGCGGGTCCGACCAGTTCACTGATATTGCGAAACGTGCCGTCGTGCCGGTTCAGGAACAGGAGTTTTGGCTCCCGATATCTGGCCCCGACGTCGAGAGAATCCACCTGCGGGTAGACATGCCCGTTCACCATAAAAAGATCCGGCCAGCCATCGTTATCAAAATCGAAAAATCCGGTGCCCCAGCCGACGTAGGGAATGGTCGGCGTCGCAACACCCGCCAGGAAAGAAACATCGGTGAAGCTCATCCCTCCATCATTACGAAACAGGGCGGCGTATTCCTCGGAAAAGTGGGTAACAAAAATGGAGAGTCGGCCGGCATGCAGATAATCGCCGAGCGCGATCCCCATGCCGGCTTGTTCGGAGCCATCCTGGCTGACCGCCGTCCCAGCCAGAAATCCAACTTCGGTGAAATGGCCCTTCCCGTCATTGCGATAGAGAAAGTTTGGCGTGGAATCGTTGGCGACGAAAAGGTCGAGGCGACCATCATCATTAAAGTCCGACCAAACCGCCCCTAAGCCGTAATAGCCGTGCGGATCGTCGACACCGGCAGCTTTCGATACATCCGTGAAAGTGCCATCGCCGTTGTTGTGAAAGAGGAGGTCGCCAGCACCTTTCAAACCTCTAGGACCGCACTGGACGGCGAGACCGTGATACTGGCAGGTCTTGCTGGAACCGAACTTGGGAAGGTCGTCAAGGTGAAAGTCGACGTAATGGGACACGAAGAGGTCGACCCAGCCGTCGCCGTCGTAGTCGCCAAAAGCGGCGCCGGTTGCGAACTGAGTGTCATTGAGGCCAGCCTGTTTGGTTACATCGGTGAACGTGCCGTCGCCGTTGTTGCGGTAGAGGACGACTCCGCCGAGGCAGGTCACCAGCAAATCCGGCCACCCGTCATTGTTGTAGTCGCCAACCACTGCTCCCATGGCGAAGCAGGGATACCCCACACCCGCTTTATCGGTGACGTCGGTGAATGTGCCATCTCCGTTGTTATGGTACAAAGCGCTGCGAGTTTTCTGGCCTGCAAGCGCCATGTCCACGGTGGGTGCGTTTGTAAAGTAAATGTCGGGAAGGCCATCGCGATCATAATCAATCAACGCCACCCCACCGGCCATTGACTCGACAATGTATTTCTTATCCGATGACGACAGGTGCTCGAATTTAATGCCGGTGGAGTCAGTGATGTCGACGAGTTGCGGCAGTTGATTCTCGGGTTGCGACGCCGAAACTGCTTGGCCAACGAGGCTCATCGATTGGCCAAAAAAGGCAAAGAGCGCGACCATCAGGCTCATGAACTCCCAGCGAAAGGACACGCAGAGTCGCGCCACGGTTCGGGTCATGATGGAGGATAGGGCGGCGCGGACGTGGCCGGCCGGTCCCTGGGAGGGGTAGCACCCGGATGCGCTTTGTCCTTCAACTTGCGAAATTCGTTCATTTCGCGCTGGGCATGATCGGGCTGGTTCAAGCGCGCGAAGAGCAGGCCTAGCTGGTAGTGAGTATCCGGAGAATCCGGGGCCAGGTCAGCGGCCCGGGTCAACTGCTCCTGCGCTTTAACGTAGTCTTGTTGCAGCAGGTAGAGGGTTCCCAGTAAGGCATGAGTTTGGGCACGTTGAGCGTCGACGGCAACGGATTTTTCCAACTGAACGATGGCGGCACCATTGTCCCCTTGTTCACGAAAAATTAAGGCTAACTGGTAGTAGGCTTCCGCTTGATTTGGGTCGAGTTTGATGGATTGCTCGAGGTTGGTCCGCGCTACGGCAAAATCGCGCAAATTGGTCGCCAACACGCCCAATGCCAGAAAAGCGAGAGGGTCTTGGGGACGCAGTTTTATGTAGTTCTCAAGAGTACCGCGTGCCGCCTCTGCGTCTCCGTTCTGGAATTGTGCGACGCCCAGCAGGTACATAGCCTCCGCTTCCTCAGGCCGCAGCTTTACCAGCTGCTGGGCTGCATCCACGGCATCCGCCGGGTGGCCCGCATGCAGGCTGGCCGCAGCGAACTTGCGCAAAACGTCTGGCGAGTTGGGATCTGCGGTGCGGGCGCTGCGCAGAAGATCCATGGATTTTTGCCACTGGCCTTGGGTCGCCAGCATGCGCGCCAGGGCTAGCAGGGCGCTTACAGAGGTTGGCTTCAAATTTACTGCTCGTTGAAAGTCCTTTTCGGCCAGCGCCAGCTCACCCTTGCGTTCCCGCGCCCGGCCCAGCGCTAAGAACAACTCAGCTGTGGGGGCCTGCTGCTTCTGGGCCGTCTCAAGAAGGGCGAGAGCATCATCCACGAGGTCGAAATCCAAGAGTACCTCCGCGAACTCTATACGGAGCCCCGGGTTTTTCGTCGCGCGCCCTGAGACTGTCGAAGCGAGCGCTCGTGCTTCCGTAACTCGGCCTAAACCCAGATAGCTTGCTGCCAGCAGAGGCAATGCGGCGTCGGGGCGACGCGTACGAGGAATTCGTTCAAGAGCGCCAAGGGCGAGGCGAAAATCATTCTGCTTCAAGTATGCCGCCGCTAAGCCGCAGTCAACCTCGGGGTCGCCAGGAGCCAACCGCGCTGCCTCCACCAACTCCGCGACCTCCTTGTCGGTCTCGGTTTGAGCATGGAAGGCGCGCGCCAAATTCATGTGGGCCGGCAATAAATCTGGAGACAGACTGATGGCGCGGCGCAGGAGCGTTTCCGACTCCGCAAAGCGCTTCTGCTGCAAGCGAATGCTTCCGAGCAGGTTCAAAGCTTCCGCATTCTCGGGATGCCGGGTTAGCACGTCCCAGAGCATGGCTTCCGCTTCGTCGAGCTTTCCAGTTTGAATCAGGGTTGCGGCCCTTGCTGTCTTTTGCGAATCCTCGTCCGGAGGACGAGATGCGGCGAGGAGCATAAGCATTGTGAAAACGGCTACCATGTAAGCCGCAGCCTTCCGCCACTTTGATATAGCTCGAAGCTGTCTCATTTGAGCGGAGAGGTCAACCATCACGGGTGCTCGGTCCCCCGTTCCTTATCCTTTAACTTCTGATAAGCCTGGAGAACATGTTGGGCATCCTCGATCCGCCCGTCCCGGCGGTAAGCAGCACTCAGCTGAAAGTAGCTATAGTCCTTCGTAGGATCGAGATGGACTGCGGTTTCAAGTCTTTCGATGGCGGGTTTTACCTCTCCGCGCTCCAGCAGAATCTTGCCAAGCTGATATTGGGCGTCCGCATAATCGGGCTTGTCGCGAACCACCTCGGTAAGCAGGGTGAACGCCTCATCTTTCTTTTGCTGCATGAGGAGGCCATATGCCAGATGATATTTGGCCTTAGCGTCTCCCGGATGCGCCTCGAGTTCGGCGCGAAATTCCCGCACCGACTGGTCGACTTTCCCCTCGTGAAGCAGAATGATCCCCAACCCAAAATGCGCCGCTTCGATCTTGGGATTGAGTTCCAAGGCTCGCGAAAACTCAGCGACGGCGGGAGTGTACTGATTCTGATCGGCGTCGGCCTGACCCAACAAGACATGGATTTCGGCAACGTTCGGGTTTTTCTCGATCATACGCTGGAATACCCGCGCCGCCGTCGTAGAGTCCCCGGTGCGCACCAGGGAAACTCCCAGCGCGTAGAGCACTCCAGGGTCATCGGGAAGATCCGCCAGCAGAGGTTGAAATACCTCCAATGCTTTGGCGAACTTATCGGTCATGAAGTAACTCATGCCAAGCGCTTCCCGGGCCTTGGCATCAGCAGGTTGGTGTGCAACCTGGGATGCAAGCGGGCCGGCTGCCTCTTCGAACCGCTGGGCGCGGAAACTGGCTAAACCCCAATTGCGATCAAGCCCCGGTAGATCCGGCTTCCAATGTGCGGCTCGTCGAAAGTAATCGGCCGCCGCGGAATACTGTTCGCGTCTCGCCTGAATTACTCCCAAGTTGTTGTAAGCATTCCCCAGAATTTCCGCCAGAGTTGAGAGGAGTTCCTGGGCTTTTGCTCTCTCCTCGGCATTGAGCTGGGGGCGATTCTCCAGGAATGCCGGTTTCTCCTGCCCGTTTTGCAGTTCAGGAAGCAGCTCATGCTGTCCCGTTTCCTTGGCGTCCTGCCTGTCCTTGTCGCTCTGAAAAGCCTGTGCCCGCAGCTCCTGCGAACGCTTCAGCTCGGCCTCCGCTTCTTCCTGCTTACCCATCTTGACCAGGATCTGGCCGATCATGGTATGTGCCTTCGACACTTGATAATGGTTGTGCGACGGGTCGGTCGTTAGAGCAATCGATTTCTTTAGAGTCTCGATGGCCAATTCCGGGCGATTGGTCTCGACGTACACTTGGCCGAGATAAAGAAGCGGGTCGGGATTCTCGGGCTGCAATTGCACTGCTTTCTTCAGGTAGTCTTCGGCCACGGGGAAATCGCGGTCCTCAAGATGAATTACCCCCAGGAAAAATGTACTGAAGAACTCCTTCGGATTAATCGCCAACTCCTGCTCGAAGAGCGGGCGGGCAGTCGGAAAACGTTCCTTCTCTCCCTGGGCGAGATAGGCCAGCGCGAGATAGTAGTGAACTCTGGGGTAGCGCGGATCTAACTCGATAGCCTTCTTGAACTCATGGATGGCTTCGTCCAGGTAGCCGGTTTCGCGATACGCCCGCCCGAGAAGAACATGGAGCTCCGGGGTCGAGCCCATATCGTTCAGTAGCTCGTCAAACAAGAACTTCGTTTCAGCCAACTTGTGCTGGCTGAGGTAGGCAAGCGCCAGCGAGTACGCCGTGCCGAAGTCCACCTCGAGGCTCAGTGCTGTGTGCAGGTGTTCCTCGGCCGGTGCAAAGTTGCCTTGCGCAAACTCGATGTTTCCCAGCAGTTGCAAAGCGCGAACGTTATGCGGATCGGCTTTGACCACCTCGGCGGCCTCGGCGCTGGCCTTGTCCAAGCGGCCCGCTCGAAAGTAGACCATGGCAAGATCAATGCGCGCATCCGCGTAAGCGGGCTCGGCTGCCACTGCGTCCTGGAGCACCCGGAGGGCCTCCTCCGAATCGTTCTGCTCAGCGGCCAGAAGGTCACCCATGCGTTGCAGCGCGAGAGCCAGCACCTGATGGTATTCCGCTTCCGCGCGTTCCAGGTCTCCGCCAAGCTGGAAGGTTTGGGCAGCGCTGTAGTGCTGATTGAGCGGATCGGGCGCTTGCGGCGCCTGCGGCGCCTGCTGGGCCGCAGAAACACCGGGCATCAGGAGTGCGCTAAGTAACGAAGCGGTCAGGCGCGATGAAATACCCAGGAAACCGGTGTGGAAGGGCACTGGAAGTTTCCGATTCAAAATAATAAGAGGCGAAGCTCGTTTGAGCCTCGCCTCCATTAGACGCTGGAGCAATTTCTCCGTCAAGCCTCAGAAGGTGAATCTGAGGGCATACTGAATCTGCCTCGGCGGCCGCGTAAAGGTGGCTTGGCCAAAGCCAGATTGCGAGATGGAATTGGGGGAGTTCAGCGTACTGTTGATTCCACCGGGGCCCGGAATGATCTGAAAGGCATTGGTCGGTACGGACTGCTTTCCTTGGCCAAGGGGAACTCCGGTCAGGAAGCATTGATCCGAAGAGAGTGGCGCCGTCCCTATCGTATTAGAAACCGGGAGCAGGTTCCCATTCTGGTCGCCAAAGCAAACCTGAGCCCCGCCCAAACCTCCATTTACGCCCTCGAACTGCGTGTGGTTGAAGGCGTTGAAGAATTCAAAGCGGAATTGCACATTCAACCGCTCGTTAAGCTTGAAGTCCTTATGAAGCGCTATATCCCAGTTGTTCTGGCCAGGTCCGTAGCAATCCCCAACCGAAGCGGTCCCGTCGGTTCCCAGCGGCAAATTATAAAGGCTGAATGCGTTGGGATTTATCCACTGACTCTCGATTCCCGTCCCGTGCGCACGACAAGGTTGGCCGGCGACGCGGTTGGGGCGGTCCGCATTGGTTCCAGTTCCCCACAGGTCCTGACCTGTCGAGGGTACCACGGGGACACCGCTTGTGAGCTCGACGATCGGTTCGATGGACCAGCCGCCCACGGCTACTCGTTCGAACGAATTCGCGCCTTTCAAAGCAGGAAGCGCATAGACCACGGAGCCGGTAAACATCTGGGGACGGTTGAAGCCGGTAGGTCCGTAGTCACGGCGAGGATCCAAGTTGTCACTAATGTCGACACAGCACAGGCCATTGATGCCTCCCTCCAGACCCAGCGCCTTCGACCAGGTATAGGAGAACTGATAGATCGATCCTCTCGAGTCGATCCTTCCTTTCCACACCGCCTGCAGGGCGTTATAGTTGGAATAACCGGTAAAGTCCGCATAGTTGAAAGTTGCCTGGCCCGATACGGCTTGGCCGAAGTAACTCATGTACGGACGGAAGTTTTGGGTGCCGCTGCTGACACCGGCGAAGTTTTGGTTGCCCCCGGCGTTATTTATGTTAACTATCGAGAAAAACTGCCGGCAAGTATCACCGACAGGAACGGCGACTCCTATCCCGTTGGGTGCGTAAGGGGCGGCGCAAACATTTTGGTTAGCTACTGTCGCAACCGGGTTGCCTGCCACCGGGGTTATCTGGGCAAGATCAGTGTAGTTTTGCAAGTGGATGCCGCGGTTTCCCACGTAGCTCACCTGCATCGTGTTATTCCGGAAGAGTTCCCTCGATATGCTCAAATTCCACTGCCAGTTATTCGGAATATCGGTAGAGCTGCTGCGCCCAAACCCCGGATACCCAAATGCCGTGCCTCCGTTTCCAGCTGGGACAGTGCCGTCTAAGTAACGGTAACTACTTGCTTTTGCAATGTAGGGGGGATTCTGGGTTCCCTGGATGATGAAGGGATCGAGCTGGTAGCGCACGAAGAACTGTCCTGCTCCCGCTCGAATTGAGGTTTTTCCGTCACCGAACAAGTCCCAGGCAATTCCCACCCTGGGGGCTATGTTGTGATACGTATTGCCAACGATAGAGCGGCTCTTACCGGTTGTGAAGGCCCCCGACTGACCCGCGGTGGTACAGTTAACCTTGCTCCCTGGGGCTTGGACAAGCCCATTACAAGCATCCCCCCCCGGCTGGGTGATGTCAAACAGGCCGGGTTGGAAGAAAGAGAGTTCGTTATCCGCAGCGTAGGGCTGCATTAGAAGTGACCAACGGAAGCCATAGTTTAGGGTCACGCGGCGGCTGACTCTAAACGAATCTCCGCCGTAAAACTCATAATCCTGATAGCGGCCAGCACCCTCGTGCAAAGTACTGGACTCGCTGTAGCCGTAGATACTGCCCTTGATAAGCATCTCGGCGATAGCATTTCCAGCCGTTCCCGAGTACCCGGGCATCCACGGAGCATTCTGGTTGGGGCAGCCGTTGCCGGTAGGGGTGGTACAAGTAGCCTGTGGACCCCAAAAGGCGGGCGACTCGTTGAAGTCGCCATTGTTTGCCTGATCCTTGAGATTGTGGGCTAGCAAGACACCGAACTTGAATTGGTGCTTGCCTGCCACTTTGCTGTAGTCGTCCGTCCAGGTATACCGGTCCATCCGGTTGTACCAAGGAGCGGCGTTCCACAGGGTGCTGTATCCGCCTGGTCCCCAGAAAACAGGGGGCGAGAGATTTCCTCCGGCGGTCTTCCCTGAGAGCGGGTAGTTTGGGGGTGCAGCTGCGTAAATTTGCGGGGCAAGACCGGTGTCCTGTCCTCCGGTGGTGATGTAAATCCTGTTGCCGGAATAGCTGAACTGAAAATCGTTTGAGGCTGTACTTCCAATTGTATGGCTGAGTCGAATCGCCGTAACCTTCGAGGGTTGCGCCCAAGAGGAATCCACCGCTGGGAATCCTGTGTCGCCCCACTCTCCGCCGGGAAGGCTAGGTGCGGGCTGGACCCAGTGGGACTGGGTATAAGTGACCATTAAAGTCGTGGACTTGTTGAGGAGATAGTCACCCCGCCCGAAGAACTGCCACAAGTTAACTGCCGACAGAAGGTTTTGCTTATAGTCGGGGTTGGGACATGGATTGGCAGCGGTAGGAGTGACGTTGGCCGCCGGATATAGCTGGGTTATTAGCTTCCCTCCGGTGCTGAACCCCTCTGGTGTCTGGCTGATGTTTTGGTATTCGCCGGCCGCTGTCCCGAATAGCGTTCCAGTCTTCGGATCCGTGACAGGGAAATCAATAATCCCAAATTGCGGGGCGCTTGGATTGAAGTAACAATTTGTCAGGTGACCGCCGGTCGTAGTGCCGGTGAAATCCCCTGAGAGTTCCGCGGCGCTGGGGGTCTGCCCGGTATGGAGGTCCCCGTCGATCTCGCGGTTAAATTCCAGGGAAGAGAAGAAGAAGAGTTTGTCTTTCTTGATGGGTCCGCCGAGGGAGAATCCGAAGTCGTTGCGACGCAATTCCCCTTTTGGTATGGTGGGCACGGTGTTGGTGTTGAACCAGTTGTTGGCATTCAAGGCGTCATTTCGCCCGAAGTAATAGACCGTCCCGTGCAAGCTGTTGGTGCCGCTCTTGGTGATGATGTTGATTTGAGCGCCACCAGATTGACCGTACTCTGGGCCGTAGTTGTTGGTAACAGTCTTGATTTCCGAGATGGAATCCAGCGAAGGGTAAAGCAAAATCGTGCGCTGTGAACCCATGTCGTTGTCCGGAACTCCGTCCTGTGTAAACACGTTGCCGGTGCGCTGCCCGCCACTGAAAGAAATGTCGGAACCACCAAGAACGCCCTTGGTACTCGCGTTGAAGCCGTCCTGAGTTGAGGCGCCGGGGAGCAGCAGCGTAAGACCGATGAAGTTAAGTCCATTCAACGGCAACTCGCGAACCTGGGCGCCCTCGGTAATGTTGCCCAACGTGTCGCTTGTCGTTTCCACCGCGATAGGGTTGGCTTCCACTATGACGGTCTCAGACACGCTACCAACCGCTAATTTCACGTTAAGGACGACCGTCGAAGCGGCGTGCAATTCGACGTCTTGCTGGGTCTGTGTTTTGAACCCTTCCTTCGTCACCTTGAGGTGATAATGGCCGGGAGCCAGTTCGGTAAAGGCATAGCTTCCGTCCACGGCGGTGGTCACGGAGCGCGTATAGGCTGTGCTGTCGTTCACGACCGAGACGGTCGCTCCCACCATCACTGCCCCCGCAGCGTCGGCGATGGTGCCCTGAATAATTCCGTTGGTTTCCTGCGCCACGACGACCGGCGCCAGAATCAGCACGACACAGGCAAACACAACCCCAAACGTAGCCCTTTTCATTAGGGTCTCCCGGAAGCATGCATCGGATTTTTCAATCTGACCGAGTAGCATTTTTATACTACGCCGGTCATTTAGCCCCAGTGCGGGCACCTTTGTCAAGCTAAAAATACCGGTATTCTAGCGGATTCCTATTGCGCGGCTTGTGCGGCGCCTCAATGAGGTAGAATGCTGACATTTACCCGCGCCGACATGGCGCCGTTCTCGGCGCTATTTTCGCGAAGGAGTGATGGGAGTATGACAACCCCGAAAAAGAAGGGAGGCGATAAGAAAAGTCGTCATATCACCCTGAAAATGCTAGCCGAGCGAGTCGGTCTGACTAAAGGGACCTGTTCCGCGGTACTGAACAAGACTGCCGCAGCCCAATCTGTTCCGCAGCACACACAGGAGCGAATCCTCGCGGCCGCTCGCGAGTTGAACTACCGCCCCAGTTTTTATGCCCGCAATTTGGGAGTAAAACGTACTTATATGATCGGCGTGGTCACCCAGGAGATTGGTGACTTTTACGGTTCGCCGATCATCAGCGGCATTGAACGATACCTTCAGCAGAAGAATTTCTTCTTCCTCACCGTCGCTCACCGCCACGACCCCACGCTTCTTGAAACGTATTCGCATATTCTTCTGGACCGCGGAGTGGAAGGCTTCATTACCGTGGACACCTTCATCGATCACCCTTTGCCGTTGCCGACGATTGCCATCCCCGGCCATCGCCAGTTGGAAGGGGTCACCAATATCGTCATGGATCATCGCAAAGGAGCATGGTTGGCCCTGAACCACCTAAACGAGCTGGGCCATAAGGAAATTGCGCTAATGAAAGGATCGGACAACAGTCCGGATTCGGAAGACCGCTGGAACGCCATTTGTGAAGTGGCCGACGAACTCGGAATTCCGGTGCGGCCGGAACTCATCATTCAACTCCAGGGCGACGATTCGACACCTCAGTTGGGGTATCCCTTCGCGAAAGAGCTGCTTGCCCGTAAGCGGCCGTTCACGGCTTTGTTTGCCTACAACGATATTTCCGCGATCGGTTCCATCCGTGCATTCCAGGACGCCGGGTTGCGAGTTCCAGAAGATATTTCCGTGGTCGGCTTCGACGATATAAGAATTGCAGTGCATAACAACCCAAGTCTTACTACCGTGCGCCAACCGCTACAGAAGATGGGGGAGATCGCAGCGCGCACTTTGTTGAATCGGATCGAAGAGCATGAAGACTGGGTACCGGAAATCGCTATCGAACCGGAATTTGTAGTCCGTAATTCGACCGCTCGGGCGCCCGCTCTAGTTGAGGTGTTGCGCGATAGAAGGAACCGGGATGTTCTGGCAACGGGATAAGGGGTTTCTCCTGCGTCTTGCCGCTCTTTGCTTGCTTTTCGCGAGTTGCGCCTACTCCCCGGGTTCGCTGCGGGCACAAATGGCTACAGAGGACCGGCTCCTCTATCGCGGTTGGTGGCCGAGGCACAACACTCCATCCGCCGAAGACTACGTTGGGCCAGCACAGTGCGCAAAGTGTCATTCGGAAAAAGCAGCGTCGCAGAGGAATACGGCGATGGCACGTACCGCTCTGCACGTTTCTGACTCAGACGTTTTGTCCCAACGCGGTCAGCTGGCTTTTCATCAAGGCAAAATCAGTTACGAGATACAGACTGCGGCCGGAAAAAGTGTCTACACGGTCACCGACGGTACGCAAACTTTGTCGGCACCGTTCACATGGGCATTTGGGGATGGTCATGTGGGCCAATCGTACCTCTTCGAGCGCGACGGAAATTTCTACGAAAGCCGCGCTTCGTACTTCGACACTCTCAAGGCTCTCGACTTTACGCCCGGCCGCAAGTTTACCGAACCACTAAATCTCGAACAGGCGATGGCTCGGCCAGTCGACGGGTCTGAACTGGTGCGCTGCTTTTCTTGTCACGCCACAGCTTCGACCATCGGCGACAAGCTTGACCGCAGTCGAATTATTCCGGGAATTTCCTGTGAAGCCTGTCACGGGCCTGGAGGCAAGCACGCAATCGCGCAGCAAATGGCCGCCGCCGAAGGACAGGTGTTGGAAAGCGATCAAAAGACGGATTTGATCTTCGATCCTGCAAGACTTAACCCTCCTGATGCCGTTGACTTCTGTGGTTCCTGTCATGGCACCTGGTGGGATGTCAAGCTTGCTCCGCCGGTGGGAATCGCGAACGTTCGTTCGCAACCGTATCGCCTGGAAAAGAGCCGGTGCTGGGGAAAGCAAGGTGACGCGCGAATCACTTGCGTGGCCTGCCACGACCCCCACCAGAAACTTGTGCGTGACACTGCTTCCTACGATAAGAATTGTCTAAGCTGTCATCTTGCCGCCGCGGCGCTGAAGCCAACTCCTGACCATCCTGGCCCCGCCTGCAAAGTAAGTAGCAAAGATTGTGCTTCGTGCCACATGCCGAAATACGAACTCTCGGACTTTCACTATAAATTTACCGATCACGACATTCGCGTAGTGCGGCCGGATGCGCCCTATCCCGAGTAAGGCAGCGCATTGCTCACTCCGGAGTTCTCAGTTGAACTGGAACCAATTGAAATTGCCCAGGCTTGTGGTGCCGCTCGTCGGTGCCTTGAATACCACGTATAAGTCGTGAACCCCGCTTGCCCCTATCACGCCAGACGCCGGGGTTGTTTGCCAGGTCTCCCATCCACCAGTCGAGGGGACTGTGACGGAAGCGACGAGTGTGCCGGCGCTGGTGTCCAGGTGGAACTCAAGCGTTCCGCCGCAGTTTCCGCCATTGTTTTGATCGCATGCCAGGCGTGCACTGACAGATGAGACTCCCGTGAAATCCACGTTCTTGTAAACGGCATAATCTCCGTCAACAGAATATCCGACGTCGTAACCGCCATTCGTGTCGGAAGTGAGCTCTGTCTCTAGTCCCCAAGTCAGGTAGTTTCCGGCCGTGTTGTTGCCCGCGGTGCTATTGAAGCTGGAGGCCATAATCTGCGAAGTTGCGCTGACTGTATACGCCGGTGTTCCGGTTTGTGTTCCACTCCAGGTGAAGGTCGCTGCCGCCAGCGCGGGTAGCGTGTAGGTGAACGACTGCGTTCCCCATTGCACCTCAAACGTCTGGCTCTGGCTTGAATCGTTGAAAGCCACCAACACCCTTGAATTGTCGGGGGCGGGATTGACGAACGCCGCCGTCACCAGGCCCAAGGCGTTGCTGGAATAAACGCGGTTGGCGCCCGGCAGCACATATTTGCTGAATTGGCCCATGGTGTAGAACTCGGTGCCGTAGGTGACAGCGCCCGAGGTGCTGTTCACGGTCACGATCCCGGTGCACGTGCTGCAGCCGCCGGTATGTGGGCCTTGATTTTCGTCAAGTGCCAAACTCCATTTAACGTAAGCTCTGGCCCAGTTCCTCATGCACTGGGTTATTTCCTCGAAATCCAATCTGCTTTGGTCGGAATTCGTTACGAAGCCGGAGTGTTCCGTTTCGTAGGTGCCGACTCCGGGAAACATATTGTGGATGACAGTCATCGCCCCCGGCGTACCGCCGTATCCGTGCCATGCGACGCCGCCGATCTGGCTCAGGCTTTCACTCATGAGAACATTCTGCGGATAATCCGGCCGGTCCCAGTTGTGGTCGTAAACCAGCACCTTTGTTGTAAGGCCTGCATTAGAGAGTGCGGGCAGCACGTGAGTAAACAAAGCTGTCGCCTGATCGGTTTGCGATCCCGTGCAATCGGTCGCAGTAGGATCCGCGGGCATGCACATTCCTGGATAGCTTGGGGGAACGTACAGCGGTTCGTTCTGCAGGGAAATGTAGTCGACGTTGATGTTATTAGGCGCCGCCGCATAGGCCTGAATGTACTTGACGAAATAGTCGGCGAACGGTTCGTACATGCTCGACAGGAGGAAGTTTTGGGAGGACCCGCTAACCATTGAGTTCGAATCTTTCATCCAGCCTGGCGGGCTCCATGGATTTGCCATGATCTTCAACTGCGGATTGAGTCCCTTGGCCTTCACGATCAGCGGAATAATGTCTGCCTGGTCATGCGCAATCGAAAAATTCGCAAGAGTGGGATCGGCCACGCCGCCATTGTCGTCAAAGGAATACACAGACCGCGCAATATCGGAGGCACCCATCGGATTGCGAATGAAGCTGAGCCCGATGCCGTTGCCTTGGCGAGTAAACAAGTCGCTCATGGCCTGGTTGAATTGGGATAGTTGGTTGGGCTTCGCTACCTCGTTCAGCAGATACATCGCAGAGTCGGTCGTAGCGGCTCCAAAGCCTTCGATCGTCTGGTAAACCTCGGTTTCATCCAGGTAGACCACATTGCTGCCGCCATTCGCGGCGGAGAAACTCACACTTGCCTGAGGTGCCAACTGCATTGCTTGGTCGTCGGTCGTCACGACCACGGAAACCGTAGGGCCGCTGCCCGGCGGCGCGAGCATGTAAGTCCCGGTTGCTATCGCGCTCTGTGAATAGCCCTGCGCCACGGCAATTGCCTCGATCGTGGTTGTCGCCGACGAGATTGTGATCGCCGTCGAATACTTCGTCGATGAAGTCGTAGGTGTCGTTCCGTCCGTCGTGTAGTAGATGGTTGCGCCGGAAGTGGCATCCGCTAGAGTGACCGTCTGCCCGGCCTGAGTCTGACTGTAAGAACCGGGCAACGGCCAGAAGGCAGGAGTGGCCGCAGGAGCGGGTGGTGGTGGCGGCAGAACCTGTGTCGAAGATCCCCCACCGCCGCCACAACCTGTTGCCACAAATACCAGAGTAAAGACGGTGGACAGGTACAAGATTTTCAAGCAGGAAGGGGCCGACCGATGTCCTTGCATTTCACTCCCCCGTATCTCTAGCGGCCAAAAAGCATTCGCGCTAGGACCGTCGTTTTCTTCCAGGCGGGACGCGAATTCATAGGACAATAACACAAAGATAGTTCACGGAATACCGGTCTTTTAGGGCCTTGCGCCGCCTCGGCCGGGCGGCGAAGGCCCCTGAACTCGTCCTTGACTCTCCGTACAAAGGTATGCTCCCATGTGGAAAATCGGTTTTCTGCTGAGGAAGACTGAGACATCTGCGCTCGCACTCTGCGAAGGAAGTGAACACCAATGAGCATTCGAATGGATTGGGGTTTTGTCTCTCGATCGAGATTCCTTCTCGCGATCTTGGTTTTATTCCTCGCCGGAGCGGTTAGAGGTAATGCCCAAGCGAGCTGCACCGGCGTTTCCCCCAGCACGACGGGAGCGGTGACATGGAATCCGCAATGGTGCGAGGAGTTTAACGCTACTACGGCAGGTCCGCCCGACACCACGGTATGGAGCTTCGATCTTGGAAATGGCGGCTTTGGCAACCACGAAATCGAGACGTACTGTGGACCTCCCGGATATTCGGGAAACCCGAGCAACTGTCCTACTTCTTTCTCGACGACCACGTCGAACGCTTATGTCGACGGAAGCGGTCACCTCGTTCTACAGGCCATAGACACTGGCGGAACCTGGTTTTCGGCTCGCCTGAAGACTCAAGGGCTGGACAATTTTCAGTATGGCCGGATCGAGGCGAGCATCCAGTTACCCAATACCACCAGCCAGGGTCTCTGGCCGGCCTTTTGGTCCCTCGGCAGCGACATCAACACAACTCCCTGGCCAGCGTGCGGCGAGACCGATTTCATGGAGGTTTGGTCCACTCAGGTTTTGAGTGGCCCAGGTCCCGGAGGGAACAGAACGACAATCCACACGACCGCGACTGACGGCTCAGGTGTGCAACCCAACGGAGTTTTCACGTTCCCGTCAGGCCAAGCAAATGATACGGCGTTTCATACGTACGGCATGATCTGGTCCGCCAACATGCAGCAGTTCTATATCGACAACCCGCTGCAGCCTTACTACATCACTACACCCAACAACCTTTCCTCTGGAGATACTTGGCCTTTTAATGCTCAGATTTTCCTGCTCACGAATATAGCGGTCGGGGGCACCTTAGGTGGAACACCTAGCTCATTAACCACCAATCCGGCCCTGATGATGCTGGACTACGTTCGGCAATATCAACCCTCCGCTTCTGTGCCCAAGCCGGCGATGGGTACTCCCCCCACGATCACGGTGACCGCTGGGGCAACGACCGGCAACAGCAGCACGTTCCCTCCCGGTCTCACGGCCGATACAGGCTACGTCTATTTCTCTTGTAGCACCACTGCGCCGAAGGCGAGTTGCGTGATCAAGACAAGTGACCCTCTGAACCCGTTCGTCGCTAACTCAAGCTCAAGCGTCAGCCCCGCTGAGACGGTCACAGTGTCGGTCACGACCACGGCCAATTCGAGCGCCTCGAGTACGACCACGGCGAGCTTGATCCCGGCTTCCTTCTTCTTCAATCCAAAAATACCTTTGTGGCTGCCTATGACAGCAGTGGGATTTCTGGTGTCTGTGGCCGTTGCAGCGGTTCCGCGTAGACAAAGGCACAACTTGCTCTACGCCTGCGCTCTGATCATTGGATTGATTCTTACGGGGGCTGCGACCTGGAGCTGTGGTGGCGGCAGCGGCGGCGGCACTCAGATTACTCCGCCGAACAATAACGGCACGACTCCCGGCAACTACACCGTGACCGTTTACGCGTTTACAGAAAGCAACGTGGGCAACGGATCGAACAGCACTGCCGATGCAAGCGTCGCCATTCCCCTGACGGTGAACTGACGCCTCGTACGATCGCAATGGCATGAAAAAGCCGTGATAGGATTCACTCCGGATGCGCCGGGAAGTCTTAACAACATGCTTGGTCGCTTGCGGAGTCCTTATTGGCGCGTTCCCTGTCCGCGCACAAGATAAGCCCCCCGCGTATCATGGCCCGGTATTTGAAGACGTCGCCCAGCGTAGCGGCCTGACCGTGGGGCATCAATCCTCGCCAGACAAGCGCTATGTCATCGAATCGATGAGCGGTGGCGTTGGCGTGTTTGATTGCGACAACGATGGCAAACTCGACATCGTGACCGTGAACGGCTCAACCGTTGATCGCTACCGAGAAGGTGGCGACCCGATGATCACCTTGTATCACCAGGAGCCGGACGGAACTTTCAAAGACATCACTAAATCAGCGGGCTTAACCCGGCGGGGATGGGGCATGGGTGTAGCTGTCGCCGATTTCGACAATGACGGCCGGCTCGACATTTACGTCACTGGATACGGCGGCAATGTGCTGTATCGCAACCTCGGCAACTGTAAGTTTGAAGATGTCACCGACAAAGCTGGAGTCCGCGGCGGCGGATTCAGCACGGGCGCCGCTTGGGCAGACTACGACCGCGACGGTCATGTGGATTTATTTGTCGCCCGTTACGTGCACGTGGATATCAACGACCTGCCGGAGTTCGGCAAGGGCAAATTTTGCCGCTTCAAAGGCGTGCTGGTTCAATGTGGCCCGTGGGGTCTGCCGGGCGAGAGTGACCTTCTTTACCACAATCGCGGCGACGGTACGTTTGAGGAAGTTTCCGTGCGCGCCGGTGTTCACGACGCGGAAGGCCGCTTCGGACTCGGCGTGGTGTGGGGTGATTACGACAACGACGGCTGGCCGGATCTGCTGGTCGCGAACGATGCCGGCTCAAACTACCTCTACCACAACAATCATAACGGGACCTTCACCGATGTGGCTCTGTTGGCCGGCGTAGCGTTGAGCGGCGAGGGCCTCGAACAGGGCAACATGGGAGTGGACTTCGGTGATTACAATCACGATGGAAGGCTCGATATCATCGACACAACGTTTGCCGAACAAACCAAAACGCTCTATCGCAACCTCGGTCCCCAGGGCTTTGAAGATGTTAGCCGGACGTCCCAGATCGCTCAGGGCAGTATTCCCTACGTAGCCTGGGGAACTGGCTTTGTGGACTTTGATAATGATGGCTGGCTGGACATTTTGATAGCCAATGGCCACGTGTATCCGCAGGTGGACACGATCAAAGAAGGAGCGCGTTACCGGGAGCCGATCTTTCTACATCTTAATAAGCACGACGGGACTTTCGAAGACGCTTCCGCCGCCGCCGGACTCGCGGATTTGCCACTCGCTTCCCGCCGCGGGGTCGCGTTTGGCGACATCTGGAATGACGGAGCAATCGACGCCTTGATTTTGAACGTCGGCGAACCCCCCAGTCTCTTGCGCAATCATTTGGCCAATGGAAACCACTGGGTTGAATTCAATTTGCAGGGGACGAAAAGCAACCGCGCGGCCATCGGCGCGCGACTCACCATCCACGCTGGAAAACTTGAGCAGTTCAATGAAGTTCGCGGCGGCGGCAGCTATCTTTCACAAAATGATCTGCGGCTGCACTTCGGCCTCGGAACCAACAGCAAGATCGATAGCGTCGAAATCTCCTGGCCTAGCGGGTTCGTGGAGCATCTCGGCGACATCGCCGTCGATCAGATTTACACGATTGAGGAAGGAAAAGGGATCCGCCCGCAGAAGAATCCCGTAACCCCATGAATCGGCGCGCCGGGGTACTTTGGTTTCTTCGTGGATACCTTCCCGGCATCTACCTTGTCGGTTTCGCTGCAATCACTTTGCTGTGCGCGGGACTTCGCATGGCGGAAGCACGGCAGAATGGACAAGTAACTCCTGTTCAGCCAGCCTCGCTCGACCACTACCTGAATGCGCGGGTTGGCGTGGAATACCTCGGGGACGAAGCCTGTCGAAAGTGCCACTCCACGATCTATTCACAGTTCAAGCAGACAGGGATGGGAAGATCCGTCTCAATTCCCTCCGCTGAAGATCTGCGCGATTTGGCGAAGCCGGTCAGGGTAATCAACAAGAAGCTCAACCAAACGTATTCGATTTACGCGCGCGATGGCAAAATCTTCCACGAAGAATCGGAGAACGATTCCAAAGGTAACCCAGTTTTTTCCGAAACCCATGAGATTGCTTATAGCGTTGGCGCCGGCGATGTGGGCAAGAGTTATCTCGTGGCTAAAGGAGACTCGCTCTTCGTCTCGCCGATTTCATACTACACACGCATTCAGGGTTGGGATCTGTCGCCCGGCTATGGTGAAGGTGCATTCCGGGGTTTCACCCGCCGCGTGGTCGACTTGTGCGTGGACTGCCATACAGGCTGGCCTCAGCTTATTGCCGGCAGTCACAACCGGTTTCAGCAGCCCCCGTTCCGCTTTTTGACGGTCGGGTGCGAGCGCTGCCATGGGCCGGGCGCCATTCACGTGGAGCAGCGCACCCAGGATGCCGTAGTCGGAGGATCATTCGACGAATCCACCGATCTTTCCATCGTAAATCCCCGGAAGCTGCGGCCCGAAATTCGAGATGATGTCTGCGCACAGTGCCACTTGGCCGGAGATGCTCGTGTGCTTCAACCCGGCAAGGACTATCTTGACTTCAGGCCGGGAACCGCGCTGGGCGATGTGGTGGCGATATTTTCTGTTCCGCAGGCAATCAAAGGGAATCACTTCGTAGCCCTCGATCAGTTTGAGCAATTAAAGCTGAGCCGTTGTTGGACGGCCAGCAACGGCCGGCTTGGTTGTATCTCATGTCACAATCCGCACGTTCAACTTCACGGCGATCAGACGGTCAGTTTTTTCCGCGACCGTTGCTTGAGCTGCCACGCGACCGGCAGTTGCCGCGAGCCGCTTGCGCAGAGACAAGCCACTTCGCCACCTGACAACTGCATTCTGTGCCACATGCCGAAGCACCCGACCGAAAACATCGGCCACTCGTCAGTCACAGACCACCGTATTCTGCGGGTTCCGTCTGAAATTCCCGCGGCCCTGCAAAGCAATTCATTGCCGCCTCCTCAGGATTTGATCTACGACACGAAACCTTCCGCCCCAGACCAAACAGAAACAGATTTGCGAAACCTCGCGCTGGCTTATGCCCAGGTTGCCACGCATTACCCGGAACTTGGCGACAAGGGTCTCGCACTCCTGGAGCAGGCTGCTGCCGCACTTCCGGCCGATGCTGAGATCCAGGCGGCCTACGGGAATGTTCTCCGCCTCGCCCGCCCGAGGGAGGAACAGCGTACCTCTGATGTCTTCCAAAAGGCAATTGATGCCGGCTCAAAATCCGCCGAAGTGCGAACCCAGCTCGCCCGCTTGCGGCTGAAACAGGGGCAGGTCACCGCGGCCATGGAACTGTACAAGGAATCGATCCAAATAGATCCATACTTTACGCCCGCATACTTGGATCTCGCGCAGGTGTACTCGATGTTGAAAGACCGGAAGAACGCTTTGGAAGTATTGGACGGCGTTTTGAAAATAGATCCGGGAAATGATTCCGCTCGTCAGGAGCGGCGCAAAGTTGAGGCTCTAACCGACCAGAATAGATAGGGGGTCCGCGCGATGTGCAGAATCGAAATAGCTTGGCGTGGGCGGTTCGCCCTTTTTTTCTTGCTTTCATTCTCAGCTGGTTGTGGAGGCGGAAGCATGAGTTCGTCGACGACGACGCCTCCGCCTCCACCGCCGGTCAATGCGCAGGTGCAGATCGCGAACAGTGTCACCGGACCGCTGAAGCTGGCGATGTCCACATCGTTCCAGCCAGCCGAGTGGGATTATCAGTTCTTCACCGACAATATCAGTGTCCCCGCGACCACTACCCTGGGCAACTTGCTTCCGCAGCATATTCGGTTGCAGGCAATTTCAGAAGGCGTCCCGCAAGGAGCAGCCGGCAGCAGTTCGACGGCTTGGAGCTTTAATATTCTCGATGCGATCACGCAGCCGGTGCTGAGTGTGGGTGACCACAGTCCCGAGTTTCAGATCGCGAAAGCGCCGCCGTTTATGTACTCGGGCAACGACAGCGGCAACAGTTTTCAGGATCTTACCTTCAACCAGTTTGCCGGCTATGCAAAGAATCTTGTGAAGTACTACAACACTGGCGGCTTTAGTGCGAATGGCCAGACCTACGTCTCGCCATCCTACCCAACCGACAAGATTACGTGGTGGGGCATGTACAACGAACCCAACATTAACAACAACCTGACGCCACAGCAGTATGTAACGATGTACAACACGCTCGTTCCAGCGATGCAGACGATCGATCCATCGATCAAGTTCGCCGCCGTGGAGCTGGCGGATTTCTCGGGACAGGTGCAGAACTGGATTCCGCCATTCGTGAGCGGCGTTACCGCCCAGGTGGACGCCTTGGCCACTCACTTCTATTCCACCTGCGACCAGACGACAGACGATGCGACGGTGTTCGCCTCGATTCCTGGCTTTGTCTCCGACGTGCAGCTTATCGATTCGGACATGGCCCTGAATCCGGCCTTAGCCTCGGTCCCAGTTTGGGTGACCGAGAACAACGTGAACGCCGACTACGACGCCGGCAATGGCATGAGCGCCTGCAATCCCGGTCAAACCTTCGTCCTCGACCAGCGCGGGTCAAGCGCTTTCTTCGCCGCGTGGCGTCCCTACGTTTTTTCGCAGTTCGGCAAGGCGGGCGTGCAAGCGCTGTACCACTGGGATTTTGACGCCGATGCCCAGTTCGGCGAAGTCAACTACAACAACGATGGTATTCAGCTCAGCTATTGGGTCGACTACTGGCTGGCCCGCATGTTTCCGTATCCCCCGGGAGCAAACATTCTGCAATCCACCAACAGTGACAACGCCGAAATTGAAGCGCTCGCTGTGCAGAATCCCGACAACAGCGTGGTGATTATGATCGCGAACCACGCAGTAAACGCCTCTACCGATAACAATGGCTCCGGCGCTCCGCGAACCATCAGTGTCGACGTTTCCGCGTTGGGCTCTTTCACGACGGCCAGCCTGCTGACGATCGATGCCAACACCAGCGTGACTTCAGGCCCAACTGCGACCTCCGCGACTCCGAGTCCACAGATGACGGTAGTGCTCAACGGCTATGGCGTAGCGTTCTTGACCTTGAAAAACTGAACGAGAGTGGCTACTCCCATTTCTCAACCCCTTCGACGATTGTGATGTAGCGATCAAGGGGTAAGTTCGTGAAACCCTGGACAAGGCCACTTGGTTGTGGCCACTTCACTTCCAGCGAATCAACCTTCGTGCGGCTGCCAATTCCCAGGACGATGCGCGGATCGTGCGAGGATAAAAAGCTGCCTCCACCAACTTTCATGCGCGTGCGCTTGAGGTCGCCGGCCTGAAAAGTGACGCGCGCGCCGATGGCGTCGGGGTTTGACTTCCGGCCGAGCAGACGAACTCCGAGCCAATGATTGTTCTTGCCAAAATTGTTGCGCAACAGAACCGGAGCGCCATCATTGTTCGAAATCAGCACATCCACGGCACCGTCGTTGTTGAAATCGCCTACGGCCAGACCGCGCGCAGCAAATGATTTTGAAAAGACAGGGCCGCTTTGGACGCTCACATCTTTGAACGATTTGCCCTCGTTCCGGAAAAGCAACAGAGGCTCCTTGTAAGTAACCTGGTGAGACGACTCTTCGACCAGATCATCGGGGAAACCGTTGGCAATCATCAAATCCAGGTTGCCATCATTGTCGTAATCGAAAAACTTGAGTCCCCATCCACTCATCCAGCGGGTGGACATGCCGATGCCCAGAGGCATGGAAAGATCCTCGAATGTCTCGTCATGATTGTTCCGATAGAGAGAAAAAATCTCCTGATCGATGTTCGAGACGAAGAGGTCCATCCAGCCGTCTTCATTGAAGTCTGCCGAATCCACGCCCATACCAGAACGTGCCCGGCCATCCGCGCTGTAGGCGACATCGGCGGCCAGGCCCACTTCGTCGAAGCGGCCGCGCCGGTTCATGAAAAGAAAATTCGCCACTGTGTCGTTGGCGACAAAGAGATCCATCCAGCCATCGTTATTTACATCGGTGGCAACGACTCCCCAGCCTTTTCCAAGATGCGCGGAGATGCCGGACTCTTTGCTCACATCGGAGAAAGTGCCGTTGCCGTTGTTATGAAAAAGCCAGTTCGGGCGCGGATTGAATATGCGAGGGATGCAATAGTGATGCGTACCGTCCGCGTCCACGCCGCACGCAAGTGCTTTGTCGAACTCCGCGAATTGACAAACGAACAGGTCAAGCCGGCCATCGTTGTCGTAGTCGAACCAGACTGCGCTGGAGCTCCAACCCGGAGCCGCGACACCCGCTTTCTCCGTGACATCGCTGAATGTTCCATCCCCGTTGTTGTGGTAGAGGATGCTGCGGCCGAATTGCGTGACGAACAGATCGGGGAAGCCGTCGCCATCATAATCGCCAACCGCGCATCCCATGCCGTAACCGCCGCCGGCCAACCCAGCTTTTTCGGTCACATCCGTGAACGTGCCATCACGGTTGTTGCGATAGAGCGCATTGCGCAGCGGCCGAGGCGGACTGTAAAAATCGCATTTGCCGCTGTTGACGAGAAAGATGTCCATCCAGCCGTCGTTATCGTAATCAAGGAAGGCGCAGCCGGCGCCGCTCGTCTCCGGCAAATACTTCTCAGCGGACTTCCCTGCCGTGTGAACCCATGTGATACCGCTTTTTTCGGAGGGGATTTCTTCAAAGGCAGTGGTCGGCGCGGAAGAAGACGCTAGTAGAGAGGGAAATAGCCGAGGAAAAAGAGCGCAAGGTAAAAGAGACAAGCCCTGAAGAAATCGCCGGCGAGAAAGAAGGAGGGCCTGTTCGTTCGAAAGTCCGGGGAGTACCCGCCGCGCCATATTCAGCACAATACCATGACGCAAAAAACAGGCCCGCTACTGCGCCATCTCCGTGACCTTCAGAATTTGATTGATGCGGAGATCCTTAGTCACGACCTGTTTATGCCCCGAAGGCCAATCGATTTCAATGCGATCTATTTTGGTTGCATCTCCCAGTCCGAAGTAAAGCGGCAGAACGCTCTGGGCCAAATATCCCGACTTACCGTCGTTGTACTTCGTAAAAGTCCGGTTTCCGGCTCTCACACGAACTGTGGCTCCAAGCCCATTGCGATTGGATTGAATTCCGTTGAGCACGACTTTCAGCCAATGAATCTGCTTCACCTGGGCCAGGTCGCTGATCAGAACCATCGGTTCGGAGTTGAAGTCGTTGGTTACGATATCGAGGTCTCCATCATTGTCGAGATCGAACATCACCGACGATCGGCTCGACAATGCGCCCATAATATTGACTGTTCCGGAAGAACGTCCCGCGCAGGCATCCACGCCCTGCCCTCCCGGAGCCTGGGCGCAGTCTATGGAAAACCAGAAGGTATGGGTCCGGTGGTCCCGGCGCGGCTCAATACCAAGGATGAATTCGGCATCCAGGAACCCCTGTCCGCGATTGTTCAGCAGCATCGAGTTGACGCCATAACGGAAGGGGAAACCCATGCCTGCGGCCACGAACACATCGTCCCAGCCATCGGCGTTTATGTCTCCCACGCTGATCCCCCAGGGCCAATACGTTTCGAGTCCCAGACGATCCGAGATCTCTTCGAACTTTCCGTTCCCCAGGTTGTGATAGAAAGCGTTTCCGAAGATACTCTTCTCCCCACCTGCGACATACTTATCCTGAGGCATGCCTCCCTCGAGAAACGATCCCGGATACCTCATGTCGGACTTCAGCTTCTCCTTATCGGGGCCGACTTCCTGGCTCATATCCGAATGCATGTCGGTGACTAACAGGTCCATTAATCCATCGTTGTCAAAGTCGAAAAACTTGACGCCCATCGCTCCCCAGGGCGTTTTCGGGAAATACTGGTCCGTCTTGTCGACGAACTTCTTGCCGCCTTCGTTCTCGAAGAAATGATTATTTCCCTGCATGTTTGGAAAGTAGAGAGACGGGTAACCATCGCCTCTGAGGTCTGCAAAAGTAGCATCGCCAGACCAACTGTTCATCTCCAGTCCCACCTCGGCGGTTACATCCCGGAACTTTCCATGCCCGAGGTTTTTGTAGAGTACGGCATGTTCGAATCGGTCGGGGTGAAGATGACCGGCGAAAGCGTCTGCTAGCCCCATGAATGAGCCGTCGGGCCATTTCTCGTCCGTGGTGTACTTGCCGACGTTGCAGATCAGGAGATCGACCAGTCCATCGTTGTCGTAGTCGAAGAACAGCGCGCCGGAAGAGTGGGCCACCACGTTGATGCCCGATTCCGCAGTAATGTCTTTGAAGTGTCCTTGTCCATCATTCTTGAAGAGAAATACTCCACCTAGAACGGTGGTGATCACCAGGTCCTGGGTGCCGTCGTTTTCAACATCACCAAAAGCTGCGCCCACGCTGACGAGGCCGGGCAAGGCGATACCCGCTTCCGCGGTAATGTTCTTGAATTTGCCGTTGCCTAGATTCTTCCAAAGCTCGTTCCCGCCGACCTGGTTCACAAACAGGATGTCGTACAACCCATCGCCATCTACGTCGGCGACTGCCACCGCGCTGCCATGGTCATAGTGCGTAGGTTTCCAGCTCTGCAGTTCGTCGGTTACAGCTTGGTGGCGGAAGGTGATGCCGCTCGCCTTTAATTCGTCGGTAAAATGAAACCCGTAGAAGACCTTAAATTGGTTCTCAGTTGCCAACTGTGCCGCTTTGCGGAGAGCAAGCGTGTCGGCGCCGAAATCCGGGCTGGGAACCGAATATTCACCGACTCCGGCGTCCTGAGCAAAACTATAAGTCCCGCACAGGAGAAACCAGCTCATACAAAAGAGCAAACCAATCAGCAGGAGAACACGGAACCGTGATATCCGCACTTTCCAAAGCTCCCTTTCGCCCTGAATCCAGCTCTCTCAACCTGCCGCTCGCTACCAACTCGCTGTACATACTCCCATGTTGGCGTGTATGTTTTTGTAAAAAGCCTGTATGTTATTGTCAAAAATCGTAAAACCCCCCATCGAGAGACCGGTCATGCATTTCCGACCAACAGGCCTGCCACACGCACGGTCGCTCCTGGCAATGATTCTCGCGTTATCGACCGTTTTGGCTCTCGCGCACACCAGCTCCACTTCTCAAGGAGTTAGTGGCACGGCAGATTTCGAAGCCGGAGCAAAATCGGCCACGGCTGCGCGCGAAGCCGGTCACGCCGACGAGGCAATTCAGGAGTATCGCCGGGCGCTGGAAATTAATTCGAGATGGGAAGAAGGCTGGTGGTACCTCGGCACTCTGCTTTACGACGCGGACCACTATTCAGAGGCGATTCCGGCCTTCCAGAAGTTGGTGGAACTTGTACCGAGTGCGGGACCGGCGTGGAATTTCCTCGGGCTCTGCGAATTCGAGACCCGGGATTACCGGAATTCTCTGGAGCACCTCAAAAAAGGACTTTCCCTTGGAGACGCTGACGATCCCGAGACCGCGCGGGTCGCAAAGTATCATCTCGCTCTGCTGCTGATCCGGAGTGGCGACTCCGATGAAGGGGCTACGCTGCTTGCGTCGACATTGGGAGAGAGCGAAGTGGCGCCACAGATAAAAACTGCGTTAGCCCTGGCGCTGCTTCACGTCCCGCTCCTGCCCAAAGAGATAGATCCTTCGCAAGACGCGCTGATTTCAGCAGCCGGCGAGACTGCGGCCGCCATCGCGCAGAATAATTGGGCGAAGGCGTTGGCTGCGTTCCTTTCCTTATTAAAGGACTACCCGGGCACTCCTTACCTGCATTACGCCTATGCGAAAGCACTTGCTTCCGCCGGGCGGGACGAAGAAGCGCTGAAACAACAACGGGAAGAGGCGCGCATCTCACCAACAAGTGCTTTGCCATGGATCGCACTAAGTGAGCTCGAACTTCATTTACAACGCCCGCAGGAAGCCTTGCATTCAGCCGAGGAAGCGGTGCGTCGGTCGCCGGATTCCCCGGCTTCCCACAAAACGCTGGGACAGGTTTTGCAGGCACTCGGCGGAAAAGAAAAAGCCGCGACCGAACTTGCTCTCGCAGCAAAGCTGTCGCCAGAAAAAGCCCAGCCAGAGGAAAGACTCGCACGGCTTTATTCGAATCACGCTGAAGCAATATCTGAAGAAAATGCGCAATCAGCCGTGCACCCGAGCCCTCTTGGTTCGGGGAATCCCGATTCGAGCAGTTTCGAGGAGCTCTCGAACCGGGCCGCGGCAGCGCAAGCCGCCGGCGACGCAGCCCAGGCAATTCAGAATTATCAGCGCGCCTTGCAACTGCGGCCGGAGTGGGACGACGGCCGATGGAATTTGGCCATGCTCCACTACTCTGAGAGGCACTATCCTCAGGCCATTTCTGAACTCAAGAGATGGGTGGAGCGCCAACCAAACTCTGGCACAGCATGGGCGGTGATGGGGCTTTGTGAGTTTGAAATAAAAGACTACAAGAACGCTCTTATTCATTTGCAACGCGGCGAGCAACTCGGCTTCGGTGGAAGTCCAGAAGCGGTGGGCCTTGCCAGATATCGCCTTGCCGTACTTGAGAATCGAAATGGCCAGTTCGAGAGCGCCATGGAAACACTGCTGCCGGGCACGCGTTCAGGGACGGTCGCGAAAGAAGTTCAAATCGCTCTGGGCATGGCGCTGCTCCGTATGCCCTTGCTGCCGGATCAAGTGGAGCTGTCAAAGAGCACGCTGGTGCGGTCTGCCGGCGAGATTGCTGCGCTGCTCCAGAACAGTAAATACGACCAGGCTTATCCAAAATTCCAAATTCTGCTGAAGGAATACCCTTCTGTCCCATTTCTTCATTATGCTTACGGAACGGCGCTGGCCGCGCTTTCGCAATTTGATGAGGCAGAAACACAATTGCACGCAGAATTGCAAATTTCGCCGAAGAGCGAACTGCCTTACGTCAGCCTCGCATCTATCGCACTGAAACGCTACCGTCCAGCAGAGGCATTATCCGCGGCTCAGCGTGCGGTACAACTCGCCCCCGACTCCGCCGAATCGCACTATGCTCTTGGGCGGGCACGCCTCGAATTGGGCCAGGACGAGCAGGCTGTTCATGATCTCGAATTGGCCAGCAAGCTTGCTCCGGGGAGTCCAGAGGTGCACTTCAATCTCGCGAGAGCTTATGCCAGGGCGAAGCTTCCGGAGAAAGCCGAACAGGAGCGCGTTATTTTCGCCCGCTTGAACGCGTCGGCAGAACAACGCAGGAGCCGTTCGGGGAATCAGGCCTACAGCGGCTCCCACGACGCGGTTGAACTAGCCCCGGCACGCACCGAAACAGAAAAGACATCGACACCCCAACGCCCCTAGTTTCCGATGGGATCAGGCCTAACCGTGAAGAAAGCCCCGACAGGGCTGGGGACATTCTTTCCTGTACTTTCTTGCACGCAACGCTAGTCTCGATGCCAAATGAAAGCAAGAGTTTTTGGCCACTGCCCGGTTAGGACACTGCCTAAATTTCCGAATCCGGACATTATTTCTGCTAATCCAACTGCTAAGATGTGAGCCTCACATTCCTTTCGTGCCGCAAGACTCTACAGCGGCTACACGCGCTAGGAGTGATCCAGTATGACCGAGAAGGCAAGTTCCAAGGCGATCCGAGACCTCCTTCAAGACGAAGTTCCCAAAGCTGTCTCCAGGCGCAACTTCATCAAAGGCGTGATCACCAGCGGTGTGGCAGTATCTTCGGCGAGCTATCTGTTTCGTGCTTCCTCTCTTCTGCACGGCCAGCAGTCGGCGGCGGGCGTCGGCGAGCGGCTGATTACGCTCAATGTCAACGGTCAGCAGCGGCGCGTCGACGCAATGAAGCAGGAGACCCTGGCGTCGACACTGCGTTACAAGCTGGGCCTGACCGGCACCAAGCTGGGATGCGACCGCGCGGAATGCGGATCTTGCACAGTGCTTATCGACGATATTCCTTATTACTCGTGCTCGGTACTCGCCCATACAGTGCGCGGACGAAAAGTTGTGACCATCGAAGGCCTCGCCAAGGCTGACGGGACTTTACACCCGGTGCAGCAGGGCGTCATCGACGAACAGGGATTTCAATGTGCCTTTTGCATGCCCGGCTTCATTATGACTACAGTCGGATACCTGAAAACCAATCCCAATCCGTCCCGCCAAGAGTTGGCTCAGGGCATCTCGGGGAATCTATGCCGCTGCCAGGATTATGACAAGATCCTCACTGCGATGATGCGCGGCGCCGAGAATTTGCGGAGGTCTAATCTTGGATAACCAGAAAACGGAGAACAAGAAAACCGGCGAGCCCGCCAAAGCTTCTGAGCACCAGTACGGGGCCGGGTACAAGCTGATCGGCAAGAACTACCAGACCCCAGATCTATATGCGAAGGTTACCGGCCAGGCGAAATATGCCGAAGACTTTCGCGCGGAAGGTATGTTGTTTTGCAAACTGCTGCTCAGCCCCATGCCGCACGCTCGCGTAAAGCGCATCCACTCGAACGCAGCCCTGGCGATGCCCGGGGTCAAAGCCATTCTCACCGCGAACGACCTTCCTGCACCAGCCGATACGCTGACCGATAATGGAACGGTGATCAAGGCCAGCAAGTGGGGCGAACGCGGCCTCACCAATGAGCCGGTTTATCAGGGAGAACCGATTCTTGCAGTCGCCGCGGTCGACGAACTTACCGCCGCCGAAGCCATCGAGAAAATTCATATTGACTTTGAACTGCTTCCGTTCGTGATCGATCCACTCGACACCTTGCGACCGGGCGGTCCCAATCCCCGAACGGATGGCAATGTCTGGACTCGGCCCGCCGGTCAAAATCCTGGGCCACCGCTGGTCACAGAGCTCAAATGGACGAAGGACGACTTCGCGGAGCTAGATAAGGGGCGTCTTCCCATGGGCAAGGCTCCCGACGAATGGTCGTATGGCGATCTCGATTCCGGCTTCAAGAGTGCGGCGCTGGTTCTCGACGAAACTTTTGTGACACCCGACACCAGCCATCAGACTCTGGAGACCCGCAGTGCGCTGGCTTACTGGCAGAACGGCAAGGTCTACATTTACACGGGTACGCAAAGCACGGCGCAAACGCTGCCCGCGATCGCGCGCTGGTTGAACATCAGCCCAGACAACATTGTTTTTGTCAGTGAGTACACGGGAGGCGGCTTCGGCAGCAAGATTACCGGTGGCGTGTCGATGATCATCCCTGCTCTTCTCGCCAAGAAAGCGAATGCTCCGGTCATGATGCGCATTAGCCGCGAGGAGGAGACCTTCATCGGACGCGCTCGTCCCAGCTTTCAGGGACGCATGAAGGTCGGCTTCTCGAAAGAAGGTCGGATTACAGCTCTCGACATGTTCGTGATTTGCGATAACGGTCCCTACGACGCGGTGGGTGATGCTCCTTCCTCGGGCCGCATCGTATCTCTCTTGTACCAGCCGCAAGCCATGCGCTGGCGTGGCGTCACGGTGCTGACAAACACACCGCCCCGCAGTGCGCAAAGTTCCCCGGGCGGCCTGCAGGGGATTGTCATCATCGAGCCCATCATCGCGAAAGCCGCGCGCAAGCTGGGAGTTGACCAGGTGGCGATTCGCCGCGTCAACTGCCCGGAAGGCAAGGCGCCTTTCGGACCAGCAGTGCAAGGGAAACGGCAGTACGCGACCAGCGCATTTCTCAAGGAAGCGCTCGACCGCGGCGCGGAGCAATTCAAGTGGAGCGAACGGGTTGCGCGCACCCCGAAAAGGATGGGCACGAAAGTTCGCGGCGTCGGGGTGTCGCTGAGTTGCTACGTTGGCGGCACGATCGGGTTCGACGGGCTTCTGATCATCAAGCCGGACGGCCGCATCGCGTTCCAGTCTGGAATCGGCAATCTGGGAACGGAGTCGGTGATTGACGTGCACCGCGCGGGCGCAGAAATTCTCGGTGTGCCGTGGGAGAAGTGCGACGTCGTGTGGGGAAACACGACCAAGAACCTTCCATTCACCTGCGTCTCCGGCGGCAGCCAGACAACTCACGCGATGACGCGGGCCGCATATGCGACGGCGATGGACGCCAAGAAGAAGCTCCAGGAAATCGCAGCGAAGAAGCTTGGCGGCAAGCCGGAACAATACGAAGTCGCCAACGAGCGTGTTTTTCGCAAGGGCGGTGCCAGTATGACTTTGGCGCAGGCTGCGAAGTATGCGATTCAACTGGGTGGAGTCTACGATGGCCACGAAGCGTCCGCCGATCTCCACAAATTGACGAAGGCGTCCGTGGCGGCGCTAGCGGGTCAAGGTCTGGTGGCGGCGGCCAAGGACAACTATCCACGCGACGGCTCGACATTTTCCTACGTCGCCAGCTTTGCCGAGGTTGAAGTCGACGTCGAAACCGGCAAGTACTACATCGTCGATTTCCTTGCGTCCGCCGATGTCGGCACAGTGATCCATCCCCGAGCGCTGGGCGGCCAGGTACTCGGTCGTTCAGTCTTGGGCATCGGACATGCGATTGGTCAGAAATGGGTGTTCGATCCGCACTATGGAGAAATGGTTTCCAAGCGATTCCATCACAACAAACCGCCGACGATTCTCGATGTACCCGTCGACATGCAATGGAGCGCGTTGGACATTCCAGACCCGGAGACGCCGGTGGGTGCGCGCGGTGTCGGCGAGCCGCCAGTTGCCGGCGGATGTGCCTCCATTTTGAACGCGCTGTCGGATGCGCTCGGGGACGAGATCTTTCAGCGCGCACCCGTGAACGCGGACACGATTCTCACGTCGCTCGAAGCCGGCCGTCCGATGCAGCATCCCTTGGTCGCCCATATTTGACGGCTCATATTTGATTGAGATTTTGAGGAGAGTTATGGCTGTCATACGAGACGTAATGCCCGCTTTCGAGATGTATCAGCCGAGTTCCGTGTCCGATGCGCAGAAGCTTCTCGAACAGCATGGACCCGATGCCTGGGTGCTGGCCGGAGGGCTCGACAGCTTCGACTGGCTCAAGGATCGAATCAGGAAGCCCAAGGTGGTGGTCGATCTGAGTGGAGTCGAGGAATTGCGGGGAATTCGCACGACGGGCGATGGTATCGAGATCGGCGCGATGACGACGCTCACTGAGCTGGTCAATCATCCCGTTATCAAACAGAAGTATGGTCTGCTGGCGGACGCCGCGGAAGTGGTGGCATCGCCGCAAATCCGCAATCAGGGAACACTCGGTGGCAATGTTTCGCAAGACACCCGCTGCTGGTATTACCGTGGCGGTTGGCCGTGCTACCGTGCCGGCGGCAACATTTGCTACGCCGATACGCCGGAGGGCCGGAACCGCGAACATGCCATTCTGCACGCGGACCGCTGCGTGGCAGTCAATCCTTCCGATACCGCCCCGGCCCTGATTGCGCTGGATGCCAAGTTCGTCCTCCGCACGCCCAAGGGCGAGCGTGTGGTCGATGCCGAGGATTACTTCATCGGCCCTGAGATCGATATTATGCGGCTGCACATCCTGGAGCCCGGCGATCTGCTTACTGCGATTCGTATTCCATCCACGTGGGCGGGTGCGCAATTCTATTTTGAAAAAGTGAGAGACCGCAACGTTTGGGACTTCCCGCTCCTCAACGTCGCCTCGGCCATGGTTCTATCCGGTGGCACGATTGATCGCCTGCGAATCGCGGTGAACGCCGCCGCCGCCAGGCCGTTAAGGCTGAAGGCGGTCGAAGATGCAGTTCGTGGCCAGCCGCGGAATGCGGCAACTGGGGAGATGGCTGGAAAACTCTCCGTGCAAGGCGCGGTTCCGTTGCAGTTCAATGCCTACAAGATCCCCCTGATGAGAAATCTGGTGAAACGCGCCATCAGTGGCGTCGAGGAGGCCGCATGGACTTCTTAGAGTGGGCCACGAGTCCGTGGGGGCAGAACGTCCCTATCCATATTGCCTGGTTCCTGATCTGGTTTGCGGTGATCGCGGGGTTGCTCTTCTTGATCGTTCACGCCACATACGTGATGTACTTCGCCAAACCGAGAGTGTTCGCGGCAGATGATTCTTCCGCGGTCTCTGCCAGCATCCCCAAGCACGTTCCCCGGCACTCGCTGGTCGCACGGGCGTTTCACTGGATCATGGCAGCCTCCATGTTCACGCTACTCTTTACCGCTTTCCTTCCGAAGGTAGGAGTCCAGTTTAATTGGGTGACCTATCATTGGATCGCCGGCGCCGTGCTAACCGTTTCAATCGTTTTTCACATCATTCACGCCTCCTTCTGGCTGGATTTCTGGTCGATTTGGCCTGACAGAATCGATCTGGACGATGCACAGAAAAGGGTTCGCCGCTTTTTCGGAATGCCCGCGCCGCCGCCGCGAAAGTTTGCCAAGTATCCCCTGGAAAATAAGCTCTTCCACGGCGTCATTATTTTATGCGGTCTATCGGTAATCCTCACCGGCGTTTTCATGATGTCTCGCGTGCGCACCGTCTTTTTCCCTCGGAATCCGTACCTATTCAGCGATATGACGTGGGGCCTGATGTACGTGCTGCACGGATTGGCAGGCGTAGGGCTGATTGCGCTGGTCATGATGCACGTCTACTTCGGGCTCCGGCCGGAGAAACGCGCCATCACGAAATCGATGATCTTCGGCTGGATGGACCGCGACTTCTATCTCGAAGAGCACGATCCCGAGCGATGGAAGGTCGCTACTGCTCCTTCCTCACCGGCATCCAACCGGGCCCAAGGTCGAGGACTAACCGATGCTGGCTGAGATCTGCGATCGTTGTGAAGCGGTAGAAGAATGCTACGAGTTTCTGCTGGCATACGCGGCCCAAGGGCTGCCGAGTGACCACGGCACCAAGTCGGGTGGACAAGTGCGTGAGTTCCTGCGTCGCGCCGTGGAAGCCTTGACGGGGCTACCGGAAGCCTGTGCGATGGCAATCAAACAGGAAGGCCTCGAGCCCGAGGGCAAGTACCTGGCGTTCGTTGCCGTGCTCGATCGCGACTCTCGGGACTCTCTTGCTGGCATTGAAATGGTTCTCGCTCAACCGGCGATCAGTTCCCAGTTGATTGACAATCTGAACGCTTCCATCCACCTCAGAGCACTGCTCACCGACCTATTTCTGCTGGGTGAGATTCTGAGAAAGCAAAGCAAACCGGCCGTGGAGGCAGTCGCGAGCGACGGCGATTGAAGGAATCGGCTCTTCCATCTCTATGATCTTTTTCGCTGACGTGCATCCACTCCGTTTGCCCCGAGGTTGAAGCCCATCAGAGAAAAATGTTCGAGCGCGTTGGACGCAAGCGCATTTCGTTTTGCCACTGCGGGCGCCGTAGATGATCCATCGCCCGAATTGACCTAGCAGTGAGAAAACCTCAGTGAGCTGACCGATTCTAATTCGCGCGGAACTGTCGGTGCGCCGATTCCATAAAATCGTGCAGGGTTTGCGCAAAATGACGGCCGCACCTGTGTGGTGCGGCCGGAGCGTTGCGGATTGGATTAGTGCGAGGCGCCATGGATGGCGCCTCATTACTCTATGTTAGAAGCGAACGCGAGCGCCCAGCTCGATCTGCCGGTTGCCGCCGGGTTGCGCCTGCGCCGAGCCGTTACCCAGCGTGCCGAAGGTGGACGGGCCTTCGAACAGAGCCGCTTCGGCGTTGGCCAGCGGATCCTGCCACTGATTGTGGTTCAAAGCGTTAGCGAACACGCCTTGGAATTCCAGGCTGATGCCCTCCGTCACCCGGAAGTTCTTCTTGATACTGAAGTCCATATTCCAGTAACGGAGGCCACTGATAATGCCCGTGCCGCCATCCCGGTTATCTAACCCCAGAATCGGATTGCGGTAGTCGTTAATTGCGGCCGTTCCTTGCGCGAAGAAATTGACCGGCAACCCGCTTGAGGGCCGGTTGTAGTAGGCGTGACCGTATTCGACATGCCCAAGCGGCACGGCATTTTCTTCGCCAAAGAAGTTTGTGTTATCTCCGGCACCGTATTCCTGACCGCCCCCGGTCGTAGTGAACAGCTGGATCGGAGTGCCGCTGCCCGCCGTGAAGATAGACGAGAACGTCCATCCGCCCAGCGCCCGTCCCACGAGTCCATTTTGTCCCTTATAAAAGGGCGGCTGGTACACAAAGAAGGTGTTGTACACGAACTTGCGGTTAAAGTTCTGAACGCCATACATCGTATAGGGGTTGAAAGCATCGTCCGGAGTGAATTCACTGGTGGCCTGAACCAGCGCCGCCGTGCCCAGGGCCTTAGACCAGGTGAAGTTCGACTGCATCGTCAATCCCCTCCAGTCCGCCATCTTCACGGAGGCGAAACCAGCGTTGTAGTTCCCGAAGCCTACGCTGGCGTTATCGGCCACGCCTGAGGTCATCTGGGGTCCAAAAGGCCCTTTAGTTGTGTTCATCATGCTGTGAGCGAAGTTGAACGGACCGCTGTCCAAGTCACTCCACAGAGTCCACACTTGAGCGTTGGTAAGATTCTTGGTCGCGTTTGGATTGAGCGGAGCGCAACTGGTTCCGGGGCAGCCTGGCCCGTAGGGGTTGCCCTCGTTGAAGACTACGGCTTGCGTGCAACTGGTGAACCCAGTGCAATAGCCCGTGCCGGCGAGAGCGGCCTCAAAGAACGGCTGTGGCGTAACCGAGGTCGGCGCAGTTGTGCTCGCACCGGAGCAGCCGCCGCCCGCCAGTCCGTTTACTCCGCCGCAGTATTGCAACACCACATTCTTATACGCCTGGGCAAAGCTCTGTCCGCCAAGGGTCATCATGTAGGGAACGGAGTTCAGGTTGATAGGTAGGTACTCATGCGTGATCCTGCGCCCGATGTAGCCAAGTTCCAGCGTAATCTTGCGGGACAACTGGCGCTGAATGGTCAGGTCGAACGAGTCCACCTGGTTGGGCCGAAAATTCGGATCCAGAGACTCCGCGGTGGCCGCCGAAACGGCATTGTAGCCGGGGAAATCCGGCTGGGGCAGCGTCGCACTGGGCGGCGCAGACGACAGTGGGGCAGTCAGGCCGTCCACGCCAATCCGGAAAGCTGTCGCCGGCGTGGTTGTGTGTTCTGCCGCACCGCACGTGCCGTTACTGGCAGCACCGCCGACGCACTGAACCGGCTGCATGAGGCCCGTGCCCAGCAGGGGCACCAGCACCAGATCCACACCGTTCAAGCGCCCGTAGACACGGCCATAGCCGCCGCGAATGACCGTCTCTTCATGGCCAAATATCCTGCCGGCGAGCGAATCGCTGTCGAAGTGTGGGTTCCAGGCCGCGGCTATGCGAGGGCTGAACGAGCCGTAGAACGGGTTGTACGGATACTTCAGCCCATTCGCCGTATTGCCCACCAAAGCGAAACCGATCTCGGGATTGTAGACTTGCCCCTGCAACGCAGCCCGCTTCCGGTTCGTCAGGTAGGATGTAGCCGAAATCGGCTGGTCTGATTGATCCACCAATTCAACCTGCTTGCCATTCTCTTCTACCGGTGGCATCTCCAGCGTCCAGCCCAGGCCGTAAGTCAGAGTGAACGTAGGCTTCATGTGCCAGGTGTCACTGAAATAGACGTTGTAGTAGGGGATGGTGCTCTTGTCGAATGCCGGGGTCAGCGGAGGATTCAAGGTCAGATTTGTGCCACTCCGGGTGTAGACGGTTTGGGCGATGGAAACGATGCCCAGCGCCGCCGCGGTGAGTGAGGGGCAGTTGGGAATATTGGCATCATTGCAAATCGACAAATTGGACGCGAGTTCTGATCCCTGGTCCCCGTTGCCCAGTTCATACACCGGTTGGAAGTTGATGCCGCCGCCATTATCGGTGCGTTGATGGTAGTCCCAGTTGTGCTGATAGGTGCCTCCAAACTGGAACAGATGATTACCTTTCAACGTGGAAATGTCGTCGCGAATCATCTGGTCGTGGCCATCCCAGATTCGGTTGCGGGTGTTCTGTGTGTTTACGTTGTAAGGCCCTAAGTCCTGGTCTTCGCCGGCGGTTTGGCCGCTATAAATTTCGAGGGCTCCACCCAGCGTGGCGGTCTGCGGGGTATCTCCCTGCCGGGCGTACGCCCACCAGTTACGCAGGAAACTATAGTGAAGATCGTTGGTAGTGTTGCTGCTGATGTTGGTGGTCAACCCCGCTACCAAGATATGCGACTGCAGCGGACCCTTGGATATGGAAGCCGGAACGCCCAACTTGTCGCCCGGAAAGAAACCGCCGATATCGATCTGATTATCGTTGTTCGAAATCAGCTTGTTCCAACGGAAGCTCGACATGAAGTGCCACTTGGCTCCAAAATCGTGATCCACGCGCCCCACCGCGAAGTTGCTGGTGGTGGGCAAGGCAACGTTGGCCGTGAAGCCCAGTTCGTTGGCCCCGTCGCAGAGGTTCTGCTGGCAGGTACTATTCGACTGGGGTTCATAAGTCTTCCAGATCTGCTGAACCAGGGGGTTGACGCCAATTCCACGTGGGTCGATGCTTGCCAACGAGGTAACGACGCCAGTTATGGGATCGGTTATATTTCCCGCGATCAGCGCCGGCGAGGGAACGTCCCTGAAAATTGTTTCGGAGTTGGGGAAGCGGAATCCTTCGTAATTGGCGAAGAAATAAGTCTTGCCCCCAAGAATGTTTTTCGGGATTAGCGGGCCGCCGATCGCTCCGCCAAAGCGGCTGTAATGGAAGCTGGGCAGCGGAGCGGAGCCCGGCTGCAGAAGGTTTTCGTAGTCATTCTCCCAACTCTGAGACGACCAGTTGTTGTCCTTATAGTATTCGTACGCCGTGCCGTGCCAGGCGTTGGTTCCACGCTTGGTGACCACCTTCACTTCAGCGCCCGCGGAACTGTTGAAATCGGCGGTCTGTCCTGCCGTGTTTACCTTGAACTCCTCGACGCTGTCCTGTGGTGTGGGCAGCACGCCTGTGGGCCCGCCCACACCTGCTCCCAGGTTGTTTTGCGTGGCTACACCGCCGGTTGGGTCGCCGGCCATACTGCTGAAGTAAACGTTCTGGCTGCCGTCCATGTCGCTGCTGTTGTTGCCGCCATCGAGCGAGAAGTAGCTCTGATCGAGCACAGCGCCGGCCACGCTGCCATCGGGACCTACACCCGGCTGCAACTCGACAAACGAACTGACGTCGCGGCCGAGGCTTGGCAGGTTGTCCAGGGTGAGACTCGTAATGGTGTTGCCTACGGTAGCATTCATGGTCTGCAGTTCGGTGCCAGCGGTGGTCACCTCCACCACCACATTCGCCGCGCCCACTTGCAACGCCAGATTGAGTGTGAGGCTGGCTCCAACTTTCACCTCCTGGTTCTCGGTCCTGGTGGTGGCAAACCCCGACTTGCTGACTGCGATGCTATAGATGCCCGGGTTAACGTCCACATAGATGTACCGCCCAGACGCGTTGGTGGTCGTGGTTCGTGCAGTATTGGTCCCGATATCAGTCAGTGTCACCGCCGCTCCTGCCACGACCGCGCCGGTTGGATCATTTACCGAGCCGGCGACTGTTCCAGTCGAGGTTGACTGCGCCCACGTGGGCAGAGCGCCGCCTACACAGACCGCCAAAAGCAGAACCAGAGCCAACTTCACGCTGCGCATGAACATTGTTTCCTCCGATCAAGAGATCGAGCGTCGCGACTGACCGAGAAAAACTGGATGAGCCGCTAAACACTCCCAACATGTTTAGTGTTTGCAATTAGCGAACCAGAGCGTGGGCGTCACGTTTTCAATCGCTTACAGCAATGATCAAATCTGAAGTTATGAATTGCGGGATGCCAACCGGACGGCCTCACGGCGTATCCGCTACGCTTGAAGTTGTGTGTGTGTACGACTGTTCCTGCGTCCTGTAGGACCATGTCAAACGGGAGGCCAATTTCCAAAAAGTGCAGATTTCCGGAGATTCCATTCGGGCTTGACTCTGGTAATTCGAAACATGCATACTGGTCGGTATGTTATCCATTAGAAAACGATCGCGACATAGGCCGTCGACCTCGCGGGATCCGGAGCGCACACGAGAACTCCTGTTGCAGGCCGCCTTTCGGGAGATATACCGCTCTGGCTATCGAAGCGCTGACCTAGATGCCATCCTTGCGGCCGCGGGCGTCACCAAAGGGGCGCTGTACTACCACTTTGACAACAAGGAAGCTCTCGGCTATGCCGTGGTGGACGAAGTCATCGCGAACAACCTTTACCAAAAGTGGGTGCGGCCTTTGCAGAACGCGGAAAACCCCATTGACGTTCTGGTCTGCATTATTCAGTCCGAATCGCTGAAAAGAGAAGACATTCAGCGGGGCTGCCCCTTGCTTAACTTGTCTCAAGAGATGTCAGGTCTTGATGAGGGATTCCGCAAAAGGACCGCAAGAGTTTATAAAGAGTGGCACGACGCCATGGCCGAAGCACTGCGCGAAGGACAGAAACGCAGGGTGGTGCGGAGTGATATCAACGCGAATGAAACGGCCACGTTCGTGATCGCGGCGTGGGAGGGGTACGTCGTTTTAGGAAAGAATTCGCAGGATCCTCGGCTGATGGAATCAGGCCAGAGAAGCGTGTGCGGCCACATTGAGTCGCTGCGCCCGGCACGTAGCCGGAGACGAGCGGCAGGTCACGGATAGCCAGCCTTTCCGTTGCGGCAAGGAGAGTTTCGCCGGCAATTAACACTCGCAGGGGTTCCTCTGCGTTGACACTCGGCGTCGGAACATACATACTCGTCGGTATGATCGATGCAACAGACAGGGGAAAGGCCGCATCACAACACTCGGATCGTTTTACGATCCGCGCCGAAAGAGGAACATTAATGGACCGAAGGACATTCAAGCTAATCGGATTGGCAATCTCTGTGCTCGTTGTCACGCTGGGTGCGAGCTCGCAAATGCAGGCGCAATCCAAAACCTCGTATTCCAGCATGGCGGCGCTTAGCGAGTACCTGATGTCGGATCGAAATGCCGAGATAGTCTTGGCACGAAGTGCGGCTCCAGACTCCATATCCCGCGATGCGAAGGTTCTGGTTCTAGGGCCGCATGGCTATGAAACGGCCGTCGAGGGCAAGAATGGTTTCGTGTGCGTCGTCGAACGAGGGTGGATGGGCCCATTCGAGGGTGAATTCTCTGTTTTTTGGAACCCTAGAATTCGAGGTCCGATCTGCTTCAATCCTCCGGCAGCCCGCTCCATCCTGCCATTGACGTACAAAAGAACGGAGATGGTTTTGGCCGGTCAATCCAAAGCTCAAATCATCGACGGCCTCAAGACCTTCATAAAGCAAGAGCTGCCGCCCCTGGAGCCTGGAGCCATGTCCTACATGATGTCGAAAGACCAGTACCTTACGGACGACGGCGACCACCACAATTGGATGGCGCACCTGATGTTTTACACTCCGCTCATGGACGGTGGCGTTTGGGGTGCAGATCTGTCTAAGTCTCCCGTCATGCTGAACCCACAGTTCAGTGGCGCGCCGGAACCAATCGACGTATTCATGATCCCCGCGGGCTGGTGGTCGGATGGAACGGCGGACCCAGTCAGGGTCAAGTAGGACATACCGCAATGCGAGTCGATCAACCGATGTTTTCAAGCGTGGCGAGGGCTGAACTGGAAGTAGACGCGGATTGACGGGCGGGCAGGTCACGATGGATTTCGGGCACAGGCGCGCTGACGAAACCGGGAATGGAGGTCTCTTGGATAACGTCGATCCGCATATTCGTGAAGTCGTAAAGGGCTCGTGTGAGGAACTGCCGCTGCCCAAACTGCCCGTCGTTCCCGCCAGGGCAGACCGTGAGCATGCGATTGCGATTTTTGGGAAAAAGGAGGCCGATGAGGTGGTCGAGCTCTCGGACGATTGCGTTCTTGACCCTTTTACGGTCGGGTTCCGGCAACCGGCGGCAACGCGATCGACAAGCCTCAGCGGAGCTTTACCCCAGACACGGACGCTTGCGATGGCGAAGTCTGCGCGGATTGCGATCAAAGCCAAGGGGAGAATTCTCTTCATCAATGCGGCGGACGTTATCGCGGTGGAAGCCAAAGGAAAGTATGTCTTGTTACTGCATACTTCAAGTTCGCATATTCTCCGAGAGTCTATCTCGACCATGGAGGAAAAGCTCAATCTGCACGGGTTTGTGCGAATTCATCGATCTGTACTTGTGAACGCGGCATTGGTCGAGGAGATTCATCCGTGGTCCACGGGCGAGTATATGCTCCGCGTGCGAGGAGGAAGGGAGTTCACCGTCACTCGTACTTACAAGAAGAATCTGCAACTTCTGGCGCAGTTGTGGATCGGTATGGAGAGTTTTGCTGCCGAGTAGACACTATTGTCCATCTAGCTATCCGCGCGACAATGGCGCATGACCCGCGAGCGCAATCAAGAAGCTAGCTGAATCCCAAGCAAGCGGCCAGACAGTTATGTCAATTGCTGGTCACGTCTCTGCAGATGCTGCATCAGATCACTTCCCTGTGGCTGAATCCATCAAAAACCCTGGTCCTCATTTCCCACAAGCCTGCGGAAATCCAATTTACCCTCCTGTCCGTATTCACAATGTAGGCGGGTAGCTGGTAAGCGCTCCTGGGAATGTACCGGGCACTAGTGGCGATCCCGACATGCACAGCGTTTAGCCAAGTTCAATGCTCTATTTGCAACCCAGTGAGGCTTGAATGGCCAGGTGGCTAATAGTTTTTCTGATCCTTTGTGCCGCATCCGTGCGGTCTCAGACTGCGCCGATTGAATCCGTCAAGCGGAACCGCCTCAACCCTACATCGGAGACGGACACGCAGATTCAGATCTTGCGAGATCGCGTAAAGGACGTGCCGAGCGATTACGCAGGATATGACGGGTTAGGATCCGCCTTCTTCCAGAAGGCCAGAGAGACCGGCGACATTGCCTATTACGACTTGGCCGAGCAAACGCTCAACAAGGCGCTGGCTCTGGCACCGCAAGACTTCCGGGCCGCTGAACCTCTGGTTCACATGGCTTCGGTATATATGGGTGAACATCGCTTCTCCGACGCTCTCGCCTTTGCGCAGAAGGCGATCGGCACAGGCTCCGGCAATCTAGCGGCATTCGCCATCGAAGGCGACGCTTACACAGACATGGGCGATTACGAGAAGGCGGCAACGGCCTATAACACTCTTCAGGCAGTCGGTCGGACGATCTCATCCCCTTTGGCTCTCGCTTACATGAGCGACAGTCGCATAGCGTACCTGTCCTATTTGCGTGGAGATTCCGCGGAAGCCATCCGGCTGATGAAGAGTGCCATCGCGGCGGGGCTCCAAACCAATGTTCCCCGAGAAAATCTGGCATGGCTCTACTTCGAATTAGGCGAGCGCTACTTTCAAACTGGTGACTTGGGGAATGCCGATTTGTCGTATCAGTCCGGCGTAACCGCCGATCCCAATCACTATCGCTCCCTGGCCGGACTGGCGAAGGTTCGGGCCGCGCAAGGGAAGCTTGAAGAATCCATCCAGCTCTATCAACGCTCGATTGCCATCATTCCGTTTCCTGTCTATGTCGCGGAGTTGGGCGACGTTTACAAGAAAGTGGGACGGCCGAACGAAGCTCAGCAGCAGTATGACCTGGTCGAGTACATCGGACACCTGAGCAAGTTAAATCAGGTGCTGGCCAATCGGGAGCTGGCCCTGTTCTATGCAGATCAAGGGATCAAGCTGCAGGAAGCCCTGGAGTTTGCGCGGAAGGAACTCGAAATCCGGCGTGACATTTACACGTGGGACACGTTGGCGTGGGTTCTCTACAAGAACGGCCAATTCCAGGAAGCGGCGGAAGCGATCAACAAAGCTCTTGCTTTGCACACCAATGATTCGCTGCTGCTGTTTCATGCCGGCATGATTTACCACGGACTGGCGAAAGATTCTGATGCAGAAGACTTTCTCAGTCGTGCGTTGAAAACAAACCCGCACTTCCACGTGTTTCAAGCCGAAGTGGCGACCCGCACTTTAGAAGATATCGTCCAATCGCATAACCGGAATTTGAGGTCGAGCAATGCGCAACGATAGGTCTAGCGGCAGTCGGCGGCCGGGACTGGCATTGTTGCTGCTTGTCTTTCTTTTGAGCTCAGCTACATCCTTCGCCCATCCCATGGGAAATTTCAGCATCAATCATTACTCGAAGATCAAGATCGGCCAACAGTCGATTGAGATCCGGTATCTGATCGATATGGCTGAAATTCCTACTTTTCAGGAGATTCGGCAGTCCGACTTTACTGCAAAGGCCGATGACCCTGGCACCTCCCGCTACCTCGATAGGCAGGAGCAACTCTTGAAGGAAGGACTCTTGCTGGAGAGCGATGGCCGGGTCGTCAGACTAGATACGATATCTCGCCAGGTGGCATTTGCCGACGGCGCCGGCGGTCTTCCTACCATGAAAATCGGGTTTGTGTTTCGAGGAAAGCATGATGTCACTGCTGGCCCTCACAAACTTTCCTACTTCGATAACAACTTTCCAGGGCGGACAGGTTGGAAGGAAATCGTAGTTCTCGGCGACGGAGTTGCGGTTTTGGACAGTTCTGCTCCCGCCACCGATCGCAGCCAGGAACTGACCAACTACTCCAGCGATGCGTTGAACAGTCCCCCACAGCAACTATCTGCTCTAGTCGGATTCCGGACTTCGCTCTCCGAGCCGGAGAAACAAGCTTCAGCGGTAGTAGTTGGGAGCTCTTCCAACCGGACGATCCCTCGCGGAACAAATGCGCCACATCAGGGACCCGCACATCCACCCGCACATCAAGGACAGGGCCGACCGCCACGTGCAATTATTTCGTCTGACCCGAGCGCCGAGCACGCCTCTCAAAGCGGCGTTGCGGCACCGACCAGTGCTCTGCGGTCCTCCGCGGCCCACGCGCAGAACACGCCGCGCAGCCGCTTTACCGAGCTAATCTCCACGCAGGGCAAGTTGAGTTTCTGGGTATTGTTGTCGGCCGCTCTGATCGCTGCGGGTCTCGGTGCGCTTCATGCGCTAGAGCCGGGACACGGCAAGACCATCGTTGCTGCCTACCTTGTGGGTTCACGCGGAACGGCAAGACATGCGGTGTTGCTGGGAATCGTCGTCACTGCTGCACACACGGCGGGCGTATACCTGTTAGGCGCTCTGACCCTTTATGCATCACGATACATTGTTCCCGAGCAGCTTTATCCCTGGCTTGGAGCAATTTCCGGCCTGAGCGTCGCCGGACTCGGCATCTTCATTTTTCTCAGACACTGGACCGGAGAGACCGGAGAGCATTCCCACGCTCCGGGTGAGACGCATTCGCATTGGTTTCTCTCCATGTTCAAACAAGCTGCGCTCAGCCAATCTGCTCCCGCAGAACCAGCGAAGCGCACTTCGATCTCTGACGGTTCGAAACCAGTCAAGCGTGCCCTGTCGTTGCGCGAACTCTGCCTGCTGGGTATTACCGGAGGAATCGTGCCGTGCCCGGCGGCGCTGGTCGTGCTATTGAGTGCCTTCTCCCTTCACCGGATAGGCTTTGGGTTGTTTTTGATCACCATGTTTAGCTTTGGACTGGCAGCGGTGCTGGTGATCGTAGGCCTGACAATGGTCTATGCCAAGAACGTGATGTCTTCCCGTCTCCATGCTGGCAATACTGCCCTCCGCTATCTTCCCTTTTTGTCCTCTGCATTCATGGTGGTGCTAGGAGTGGGAATAACAGCATCGGCTGTCGCATCAGTTCAGATTTGGCATGGCCTTCTTTCCCATGATTTTCTCTCCAAAGACAAACTGGTTCCTTTCGTGACAGTAATTCTGCTGGGATTGTTTCTGGGAATGCGTCATTCGACGGACCCCGATCACGTCGTTGCAGTCTCCACCATCGTGAGCCGCCAAGGGTCCATCAGAAGTTCGGCGACGATTGGGTTGCTCTGGGGACTGGGACACACGCTGACGATTTTTCTTGTAGGATCCGCAATCATTATTTTCGGTGTGGTGATCCCGCCCCGTCTCGGGCTGTCCATGGAGTTTTGCGTCGCCTTGATGCTTATCCTGCTGGGAGTACTGAATCTCACCGGTGTCATGCGGTGGATTACGGAGCGACTTACTCCGATGAAAAAAGTAGCAACGACGCAACTAGCCACTTCACTAAATCGCATCTCCGAGAACCCCGGTAAGACGAACCAGAGGGTATCGGGCAGCATTGAACTCTTCTTTGACAGGACCATCGGGAAACTCGGGCTTTGCCAGACCATTCGACCGTTAGTGATTGGTCTCGTGCACGGCCTGGCCGGTTCGGCTGCGGTCGCCTTATTAGTCCTCTCCACGATCAAGAGTCCACTCTGGTCAACGGCGTACCTGCTGGTGTTTGGTTTCGGCACAATGGTGGGAATGATGCTCATGACGGCCGCAATCTCAATACCTCTGGTTTACACAGGGAAGAGATTCTTCAAGATCAACCGGCACCTAACGGTGATCTCCGGTTTCGCCAGCATGGCTTTCGGCATCTTTCTGGTTTACCACATCGGCTTTGTCGATGGGCTATTTAGAGCTCAAGCGCGCTGGATCCCACAATAACTCGACGTAAGTGCCGGTATCGAGATAACTCTTTCCGCAATATTCGCCTTTGTTACTCGTATGTTTGCGATGTTGTGGAGCAGTTTCGCGACTTCTCAACAAACAGCTAAGCAATAGTCAGATCCACGATTGCCTAAATAACTTTCATTTTGCGAAATCCGATTGCGGCAGTGAAAACGTAACTTGCATACGTAGGCTAGCCAGATCCACTGCGCGAGGGCTTATCCACGCACAGTTCGATCCGTGGCGATGTCAACGAATTCTGCAGAGAGGCATTTCAATGAAAAAGCTGAAATCAATCATCGCTGTCGCGATGTCGCTGTTCATGCTGGCACCCGCCAGCCTGTTCGCGTCGAGTCATCGCGAAGCACCGATCACGGCATTGGACCGTAGCGCGGATGTCACCGACTGGTACGCCTTCGTCAGCTATGACAATCCCGATCACGTCACCTTCATCTTGAACGTTGACCCGCTGCTTGAGCCGGCCAACGGACCCAACTATTTTCCTTTCGATCCCAGCGTGCTTTACGAGATGCACGTCGACAACAACCGGGATGGGCTGGATGATGTTACCTTCCAATTCCGGTTCAATACCGAAATCCGCGACCCCAAGCTGTTCACCGGATTCGTTGGCGGCATCGCCGGGATACCGCCGATCACCTCACTGAGCGGCACTGGTTCTGAAGGCTTGAGCCTGCGCCAAACCTACACCGTAACCATGGTCAAGAATGGCAAGTCCATCTGCCTGAACGACGGCAAAACCCTTTACGCGGTTCCGTCGAACGTGGGCCCGTTAACCATGCCGAAGTACCAAGAGCTGTTCAATCAGGGGATTCACAGCTTGGGCAACGGAGTCACTGTATGGGCAGGAACCGCGGATGACCCATTCTTTATCGATCTGGGAGCCTTCTTCGACTCGGTGAATTTCCGCAGCGGAGTCGGTCCGGTCCTTTCCCCGACAATCGATGCTGACAATACCCACAACTACGCGCCCGACGCCGTGGGCGGCTACAACGTCAATTCCATTGTGCTGGAAGTTCCCATCACGATGCTGACGGAGGACGGCAAGATCCATCCTGCTACCGACAAGGAAGCTGTCATCGGAACGTATGGCAGCACGGCGCGCCATGAAATCACGGTGCGGCGCTCCCCGAATCCAAATCAAAACTTCGGCACGTTTCAGCAGGTGAACCGTGAAGGCAATTCGTTGATCAACGAGGCGGTCATCGGCACGGGCTCTAAGGATCGCTTCAGCATGGACTTTCCCATCCACGACTCGCAGTTCGCGAACTTCGTTCTGGAGCCGGTGGCGGCGGGCGTCTTAAGCTCCTTGGGCGTTCCAGTTCCGCCCAATCCTCGCACTGACCTGCTCCTTCTGGTGCAATACGAGCCTCCCATCTGCCCTGGGTGTGGGCCAAGAGATGCGGGACCGGTCGCGGATCTTCTGCGGCTCAACACGGGTATCGCCCCGACTCCTGTGAGCAGTCAGAAGCGTCTCGGCTTCATCGCCGGCGACTCGGCTGGCTACCCCAACGGACGTAGACCAATCGACGATGTGTTTGACATCTCCCTCCGAGCTATCGAAGGCATTCTGGTGGATTCCTCGAAGTTCGGATTGGCGCTGGGAGATGGCGTAAACACCAAAACCGAAGGCTTCAACAATTCCTTCCCTTACGTAATGCCGGCCAACAGTGGACGCAACAGCGCTCACACTGGACCGGGACAAGCAGGCTGCACCGGGCAACCCGACGGTATCTGCCCTGTGAACTAACCAACCCTTGTGGCCGTCGGGCTGAAGGCGGCGGCCACGATTTCTACTCCGAAATGAGGCATGCCGTGAAAAGAATCCTGTTGCTGCTGTGCATAACAATGACGCTGGCTACGTTCGCCGCTGCGCAAACCGCAACCGGCGAGGTAAGCACGGATCTCTCACCGGTGGAGCAAAGCATCGCAGCCGCCCGCAAAGCGATCGGTGACAAGCCCACAGAATATGCAGGATACAACCTTCTTGCGACCGCGCTGGTTCGCCGCGGTCAGGACACTTCCGACGTTAGCTTCTACGCTCAAGCTGAGGACGCGGTAAAGAAATCATTAGAAATCGCTCCGAACAATTTCGACGCCGCGAAAATACGAGTTTCGATCCTCCTGGGTGAACATGAGTATCCCGCCGCGCTGGAAGCTGCCAAGACGCTGAACAAGAGAGTTCCAGATGATGTCATGGTCTACGGTTTGTTGACCGACGCGGACGTGGAACTCGGCAATTATAAGGATGCGGAGGACTCGGCCCAGTGGATGCTCAACCTTCGCCCCGGCAATCTGCCTGCCCTGACTCGGGCAGCCCGTTTGCGCGAGTTATTCGGGGATGCGGAGGGTGCATATGAACTGATGGAGTTGGCTTATCAGTCGACGTCCCCGACCGAAACTGGAGAACGCGCGTCGATACTCACTCAGATGGGCCATCTTCGGTTGGCTTCCGGCAGCACCGACGCGGCGGAAAAACTCTTCCAGCAGGCATTGGCAGCTCTCCCAAGCAATCCCTCTGCCCTGGGAAATCTGGCCCAGGTTCGCATCACGCAGAAGCGCTACGCGGAAGCGGTAGTCCTCTTACAGCAACGCTATCAGGGCGCAACCCATGCCGAATACCTCTATGATCTGGCCGAGACCCTGCAGTTGGCCGGCCGCGACGCAGAAGCCAGGAAAGCATTTGCTGACTTCGAGGCCAAATCACTGGCGGAGTCCTCACGTAAGGATAATTCCAACCGCAAACTAGTCTTCTACTACGCTGATCACGCTCATCGGCCGGCCAGAGCGCTGGAGGTGGCAAAGCAAGAGTACGCCTGGCGTCATGACGTATACACACTCGACGCTTACGCGTGGGCGCTGCACGTTAACGGTCAGGACGCGGAAGCGTGCAAGCAGATCGAGGCCGCCTTGGCGGTCGGAATCCGCGATTCTACAATCTTCGCGCATGCCGGTGAGATCGCTCTGAAGCTGGGCGACCGGGCCGCGGCACAAAATTACTTACAGGAAGCCGTGTCGCTGCACGCGATCGGATCAGAACATGCGCAGTTTGTTCTGGCCCGAGTCTCAGTGCCGAGTGCCAAACGTTAGGGCGACGCCATGGCGACCATCCTCCCACACCGGAAAAACCTCGCAATTCTCGTCGTGTGGCTGACTTGGCTTTCTCTTCCTCTCGCGGCTCAAGAGTTTACGCTAAGGGGCCAAGTCACCGACCCTCAGGGCAAGGGACTGCCCAATGCTTCGGTTCAGCTTATCCGTCACGATTCCCGTGGAAAAGGCGAGGCTTTGCGCCAAACCATTTCCGGGCCGGATGGCCAATTCGAAATCAGAGCGGCATTCGCCGGCAAGTTTGACGTCAGGGTTGATGCCGAGGGATTCCGACAGGTCATCGTGACCCAGACCATTCGTCCGAGCGGAAATCCCGAGATTACAGTTCAAATGCGCCAGATTTCCTTCCCTGTGGAGACCGTCACGGTTACTGCCGATGTAAACGGAACGGATGTGCTCTCTCCTGATCCCGCGGAGAAGGTGTTTGTTCGCGAAGACCTGCTGGACGCCAATCCCGGACGCCCCGGCGCACCCGTGTCGATTCCCGGATACCCGATTGAAACCGCCTCCAGCGGGATCAAAGCGCCACAGTACTTTGCGCCGGGGGTTGCCGGAGATCATGGCGAACCCATTGCGCAGTACATCGCTGTAGGCAGCTACCTCGTGCCTAACAATCTGTCGGCCAATGCCCACGGCAACGGATATTCCGATCCCAACATATTTGTTCCGGAGGTTTTGGAAAGCGTCCAGGTCGATGGCGGAGCGTTCAACGTTCGGGAAGGAAATCATTCCGTCAATCTGGCAGCGACCTACGGACTCCGGTCACGCCTCGATCCTTTCATCACTCTTACTGGAGACTATCGGGACATTGATGTTGTCGCTGGACTAAACCCCACTCCCGAATCGTGGGTCGCGCTCGCGGCCTCCTATGGCAATGGATTCCTGGATCGACTGGAACACCGGCAACAGTACAAGTTCAATGGCGAGCGAGTGTTTCACTTCGGCGACCATCGGCTCACGCTGTTCGGAGTCGGGTACTACGGTTTTTCCTATGTCCCGGGACTCGTGCCTCTTTTTGCCTTGAATTCCGCTGACGCCAACTTACGCAATTACGGAGACACCGTCGACCCGCGGCAGAAAGACCAGACCCACACGGCACTCGTAGCCTTGAACGACGTGTGGCAACTCGGCGGAGGCCAGCAACTGGAGTTCTCTGGTTTTTTTCGCACCTACAATATTTCCTTGTTTTCGGATTTCGGGCAGGGCCTCATTCGCCAAAGCGAGTTCCGCACCGTGGTGGGCGGCAGCGTGAACTATGTCAAGAAGATTGCTGAGTATTTTTCGTTGCTCGGAGGGCTCGACTACGACCGCGAAGCGCCGCGACGTGACGATCTGGACCACTATGGTTTCTTTAATCCCCTCACCCCCGCCTATTACGGCCCGTTTAGTCCGGTCGACGGAAATAACGTCACCATCGGATCGGTGACGCCCTACATTGCCGCCGAAGGCGGTTTATCTCGCTATTTTCGCTACTATCTCGGCTGGCGCCGCGATGAAATTAGTTTCGACAACGATGATCTGCTGCAAGCGCAAAATTCATTTCAGAAGTGGGTGGGCGTGAACTCGCCGAAGGCTACGTTTTCTTTTCTTCCCAAGCAATCGTGGTATGTTCCGCTCTTTTCTCTCAGTTTCGGCCAAGCTTTCTTCACGGAAGACCCTCGCATCGGTATTGGAATGCCTGGCACTGGAACTACTATCGGAACTCCGGTCGCGACGTCGCATTCTTATCAGTTTGTCACGAGCAAGACCATTCACAAAACCGACCTGCGACTTACCCTTGGCCACGTCACCAGCAGCGCCGAACTGGCAAAAATCGACCCTGATACAGGACTACAGTTTGACCAAGGCCCCAGCCGCCTTCGCTTTATGACGTTCGCGGTGCGGCAAAACTTCAACCATGGATCAGTTCTGGCAACCTTTTCGAAGGCAGACGCTCGTGACCTGGACTCCGGAGAACCGACTCCAGAAGCGCCGCGGACCCTCTTCGATCTGCTGGGAACAATTCAGAAGCTTCCCTTTCGTCTGCAAGCACGAGGGGAGTTCGAATACGTAGGCACGAAGCCGTTAGGCACTGGATGCCTGCCCAACTTGAATGCGGAGTGCGCCGGAACTCCGGTGAAGGAGTTTCGCGGCGCTGTGGTTCGCCCTTTCATGAATGGACGCCTGGATGCCGGCGTGAACCTCCTGATCGCCCGCGGCTACAGTGGGCAGACAACGGAAAACGTCTACCCCTCCGATATTCAGGAAGTTGTAGGGGTTCGCATACCCGCCTATGCAAGCGTGTCCGTCACTTACCGGTTTGGTCGCTCCGCCGGCCCTTGACTATCACTCCAGCACGACTCAACAGTCCGAGTGATTCGTCGAGACCCACAAGAAGATCCGGACCGATGCCGCGGCTCTGATCTCTCAACTTCCTCCAAGCCGGCTTCTGGCCCGACGCAATTTTTGGCTAGCCCGTTGCTCCCGAATTGGCGACAGCCAACGGAGCTTTCAACCTACTGCAAGACCGCCCGGTCGACTCCTCCAACCGTCTTCGGACCACCGGGACGAGCACGCAAAGAAGTGATCGGACAAATGCAAGCTTGCGATGCCAACTCCCGACGAGTAAGGCGCAAGAAACAGCCAAGTCCCTTTTTCTATTAGGAGTTGGCGCGTTGTGTTAAAGCATGCCAACACTCGCGGAATAGCCCAATCGCGGAGGTTCTGATTTCTACCGCCGCAACTACTGTGGAATTCGATTGACGGAAAAGTGCTGACCGTCCTAATATCAGCTCGTTATGACCTCGTTGAACTACCGCCGTCACCACCATCATCATGCGATGAGCGTGTCGGCGGAGGACTACGGATAAACAGCCTAAAAGCACTGATAGGAAATCCGAGCCCGCTGACGCGAACGCGCAGCGGGCTTTTTGTTTCTGCTGCGGGCCTCGAAGCCGGGACGGAGGGAAGGCGCAATCCAATGGAGATCAACTTCGACAAAATGCAAGGCCTGGCACCCGCAGTGATTCAGGATGCGGCCAACGGACAGCTGCTAATGGTGGGCTTCATGAACCGCGAAGCGCTAGAGACAACCTTGCGGACGGGCTTGGTCACGTTTTATAGCCGCACGCGAAAAAGGCTGTGGACCAAAGGAGAAACTTCCGGCAATCGGCTGGAGGTCCTGACGGCATGGACGGACTGCGACCGCGACACGGTCCTGCTCCGCGTCCGCGTGTTGGGCGAGGGCAAAGTTTGCCATACCGGGTCGAGATCCTGCTTCACGCAGCAACTCCAACTGGGTGCGACTGCTGCGGCTGTGGGTGAGGAGATGCGGTGATGAAACTTCGTCTGGGCATCCCCAAGGGAAGCTTGCAGGAAGCAACGCTCAGCCTGTTCACCCGCGCCGGGCTGCGCGTCTACACCAGCGCGCGCTCCTACTTCGCCGCCACTGATGATCCAGAAATCGAATGCCTGCTCATTCGTGCGCAGGAAATGGCGCGATATGTCGAACACGGTGCGCTCGATGCCGGCCTGACTGGTCTCGACTGGGTGGCGGAAAGCGGCCTTGAGGTGGTCCGCGTTACAGACCTGATCTATGCCAAACAAAGCATGGGCAAAGTGAAGTGGGTGCTGGCTGTGCCAGAGGATTCGGACTTTCAGAAACCTCAGGACCTCGAGGGCCGGATCGTAGCCACCGAGCTGTTGAATTTCACGCGCAACTACTTTGCCAGTCGAAACGTGGCCGTGCGGGTTGAATTCTCCTGGGGCGCGACTGAAGTGAAGCCGCCGTTGCTGGCCGATGCCATTGTCGAAGTTACAGAGACTGGGAGTTCGCTACGAGCCAACCATCTGAGAATTATCGAGACGGTGCTCGAGTCGAATACGCAGCTGATCGCGAACAAAGCAGCCTGGGCCGATCCCGAGCGGCGGCGCAAGATCGAGAACCTGGAGGTGATGCTATCCGGGGCCATGGCAGCGCAAGGCCGCGTGGGCCTGATGCTCAACGTCCGCAAACCGGATCTGGCCGGGGTTCTTGGCCTGCTTCCCGCTCTGAAGAATCCCACTGTCGCCCCCCTGGCCGATGGGGAATGGGTCGCGGTCAATACGATCATCGAAGAACAGGCCGCCTGGACTCTGATTCCGAAGCTCAAAGAAGCGAATGCTCAAGGCATCGTCGAGTACCCGCTGAACAAGGTGGTTATGTGATGAGCGGCGTGATGCGCATTCTTGAGGGGACTAAGAAAGACCGGTTCGTGCGTGCGCTCGAGCAGCGCGGGACGAGCGATCTGGGTGAGGTAGAGCCAGCGGTGCGGCGCATCGTGAGCAATGTCCGGCGCAATGGCGAACGTGCTTTGCGCCGTTACGCGGCGCGGTGGGACGGGTTAGCCAGCGGCGAACCTACACGCGTGCCCGAGGCTGATCTGCATGATGCCTGGCGGAGAACCGCTCCGGAATTACGAGAAGCCATCACGCAGGCCGCAGGCAACATCCGGCGCTACTGCGAGTGGCAGAAACCGCAGGAGTGGCGGCGGGAAATTCATCCTGGAGTTTGTGTGGGACAGTTGGTGCGGCCACTGGAATCCGTGGGCTGCTATGTTCCGGGCGGACGTTATCCGTTGCCTTCCACGCTGCTGATGACCGTGATTCCGGCGCTGGTTGCCGGTGTACCGCAAATTCGTGTGGTGTCACCGCGCCCGGCCCAGGCAACTTTGGCTGCGGCGGCGTTTCTCGGAGTGCGCGAGTTCTATCGCGTGGGTGGGGCGCAGGCGATTGCTGCGCTTGCTTATGGAACCGGGAGCATCGCGCGCGTGAACAAGATCGTCGGGCCCGGCAACCGGTATGTGACCGCTGCTAGAAAGATGATTGCGTTCGATTGCGCCATTGACTTCCTGGCTGGCCCTACTGAAGCTGTATTTATCAGCGAACAAGGTGATCCTGCGTTCATCGCCTGTGACTTGGTGGCGCAGGCGGAGCATGATCCCGACGCTTTGTGTGTCTTGATCACAAGTTCGCGAGGATTGGCAAAAGCTGTGCAGGCCGAAGTGCAGCGGCGCACCCGGGTAAATCCAATTGCTGCGGATGCACTTGCTCGTCGCGGGGCCATCTTATTGTCGGCTTCTCTTGATCAGGCAGTCGAGACCGCGAACCGTATCGCGCCCGAGCATCTCACGCTGCCGGCATCCCTGGAACACGAGGTTCAAAACGCCGGCTCGATTTTCCTGAACGACTTCACGCCCCAGTCGGCGGGTGATTACATCTCGGGCCCGAATCACGTGTTACCGACCGGAGGGATGGCCCGCGTGCGCGGTGGCCTGAACGTACTGGACTACGTTCGCATCATCTCGTGCCAGGAAGTCTCCCGCGAAGGCATTCGTCGAATCGCCCCAGCGGCCATTGCTCTGGCCGAAGCCGAGGGTTTGCGCGGACACGCTGAATCGTTGCGGATGAGGTGTTCTAATGCTTGAGGCCCGTGCCGCAGTGGAGAGTTTGCATACTTATCGGCCACCCCTTGCTGGCCGTCGAGGACTGCGTCTCGATTTCAATGAGAGTACGATCGGCTGCTCGCCGCGTGTGTTGGCGCGGCTGCGCTCGCTGGATTCCGAAACGCTGGCCCGCTATCCAGAGCGCGAGCCAATCGAAGCCGAAGTCGCTGGCTTTCTCGGACTCGATCCGCTTCAGGTGTTGCTCACGAATGGCGTAGATGAAGCGATCCACCTGCTGTGCTCGACCTATCTCGACCCCGGTGACGAGGCGATCATCGTCGTGCCCACTTTTGCGATGTATGCGATCTTCGCTCAAGCTGAGGGAGCTCGCGTGACCCAGGTTCACTCCAGCGAGAACTTCACCTTCCCTTTGGACAATCTGCTCTCGCGGATCAGTTCACGCACACGGTTGATCGCGGTGGCCAATCCTAACAACCCGACAGGGACGGCGGTCGCGTGCGACATCCTGCTGCGGGTGGCTCGGGCCGCGCCTCATGCCGCGGTTCTGGTGGACGAAGCGTACTTTGAGTTTCACGGAGAGACCATTCTTCAGCTCACTGCGCGGCCGGCGAATCTCTTCGTGGCGCGAACATTCTCGAAGGCTTATGGATTAGCAGGTCTTCGCATCGGTATTCTCGCTGGGGATGCCGCCCAGATGGCAATGGTGCGCCGCGTCGCTTCGCCGTACAACGTCAATGCGGTTGCGCTCGCGGTGTTGCCAGAGGCGCTTCGAGATCAGGCGTACGTCGAACATTATGTCCGCGAGGTGCAGCGCGCCCGTGAAGTATTGCAACAGGAACTCGGCGCTCTTGGCCTGCGCTACTGGCCGAGCCGCGCTAACTTCGTACTGGCACGTGTCGGTCCGGCCCACGCGGAATTCATTCAAGCTTTGCGCACCCACGGAATCCTGGTCCGCGACCGGCACACTGATCCAGCGTGCGATGGTTGCGTGCGCCTGACTGTCGGCTCTCTCGAACATACGCAGACTCTGATCGTCGCCCTGCGCGTAGTGCTTGGGAAACTCAGGGAGAATCGTGAGGTGAACGTGTGAGAAAAGCCAAGCTGCATCGCGCGACCGCCGAAACTGAGATTCGGATTGAGCTCACCATCGAGGGACGTGGAAAGTACGACGTTTCTACGGGAATCCACTTTCTGGACCACATGCTGGAGTTGTTTGCACGGCACGGCGGATTCGATCTGAAACTCAAAGCCGTGGGCGACCTGAAAGTGGATCAGCACCATACCGTCGAAGACGTTGGCATTGCTCTAGGCGAAGTCTTCGACCGCGCGTTGGGAAATCGTCGCGGCATTTTGCGGGCCGGATACTTTGTCATGCCCATGGACGAAACTCTTGGCTTGGCAGCCGTCGATTTCGGTGGACGGGCGGCAGCGGTGGTCGATACCCGGGTCCGTGCGACGCGAGTCGGAGATTTACAAGTGGAACTGGTATACGATTTTTTCGAAGGCTTCGCCCGCGGCGCTCGCGCCAATGTTCACGCCCGGGTGCTATACGGACGCTCCAGCCACCACAAGATCGAAGCCCTCTTCAAAGCTTTCTCACGAGCCCTGCGCGTAGCATGCTCCCGCGACCGTCGCCTGGCCAGAATGCTCCCCAGCACCAAAGGACTTCTATGATCGCCATCGTGGATTATGGTGCGGGCAACATGAATTCGGTGAAGAAGGCGTTTGATTACCTCGGAGCTGACGTTGTGGTGACAGACCAGGCGCGGACCCTGACCGCGGCGGACAAAATCGTATTGCCTGGAGTGGGCCATTTTTCCTCTCTGCGAGCTCTGCAGTCCACGGGGCTACGCGACGCCTTGCTGCAAGCCGCTTCCGCGGGAAAACCTCTTCTAGGAATCTGCCTGGGAATGCAGTGGCTTTTCGATGGAAGTGAGGAGTGCGGCGAAGTTGCGGGGGCGGGAATTTTTTCTGGCAAGTGCCGTCAGTTTCCGTCTTCGGTGAAGTCGCCGCATGTTGGCTGGAATTCTTTGACAGTTCAGGAAGGCTCGCGACTGCTGCGAGGCGTTGCGCAAGATTCATTTGTCTACTACACGCACTCTTTTCATGCGCCTGCGCTCGCCGCAGCGAGTGCGATGAGTGAATACGGGCTGCAGTTTGCCGCCGCCGTCGAGCAATACAACATTTTCGGAGTGCAGTTCCACCCGGAGAAATCCGGAGATGTGGGCCTCGCGATCCTGAAGAACTTCTGTGAGGTCTGATGTGTTGACCAAGCGCATCATCGCCTGCCTCGACGTGGATGGTGGCCGCGTCGTGAAGGGGGTGCGGTTCAAGGAGTTGCGGGACGCCGGCGATCCCGCGGAGTGTGCCACGGCCCACGCGCGCAGTGGTGCGGACGAAATCGTACTGCTCGACATTGCCGCGACCAGCGGCCACCGGCGCACTCTGCTGGACGTAGTCCGAGGGACCGCGCGCTCGCTATTTGTTCCGTTCACTGTAGGGGGTGGAATCCGGCAACTCGAGGATGCAGCCGCGGTCTTCGATGCGGGCGCGGACAAAATCGCGATCAACTCGGCCGCAGTTCGCGACCCTACGTTAATCGGCAAGATCGCAGGGCGCTTCGGTTCGCAAGCAGTTGTGGTCGCTATCGACGCCAGAAAGGTCAACGGAGGTTTTGAGGTGTACACCGCAGGTGGACGCGTGGCCACGGGCCGGGATGCGATTCGATGGGCGCGGGAAGTGGCTATTTGCGGAGCAGGCGAGATCCTGCTGACTTCGATGGACCGGGACGGAACGCAATCCGGTTTTGACTGCCAATTAGTGCGCGCCGTGGCGGAGGCGGTCTCGATTCCTGTCATCGCCTCCGGCGGCGCGGGATCTGCACTCGACTTCATCAAGGTGTTTCGCGAAGGCCGCGCGGACGCAGCTTTAGCCGCCTCCATTTTTCACTTCGGCATCGAGAATATCGCACAACTGAAGCGCGAACTCCACCACGCCAGCGTCCCGGTGAGGTGGCCATGTTGATTCCGTCGATCGATCTGATGGGCGGCAAGATAGTGCAATTGGTTCAGGGTGAGAAGAAAGCCCTGGAGTTCGACAACTTCGGATATTGGATCGAACGCTTCTCCAGGTACCCGTTGGTGCAGGTGATTGATCTTGACGCCGCTCGGGGCATGGGGAGCAACCGGCCGCTGGTGAATCGAATTATGCAACGGCTCAATTGCCAGGTGGGTGGCGGGATTCGCACGCTTTCAACTGCGCGAGAGCTCTTGGAAGCGGGCGCACACCGGGTCATCCTGGGTTCCGCGTTGTTGCAGAATGGCGAGGTCAACACCCAGTACGCGGCTGCGCTGGAAAGCGCACTCGGCGCTGCGGCGCTCGTCTTCGCCCTTGATTCGCGAGGCGGCCGGGTTGCGATCGACGGCTGGCGTCAACAGACTGCCGTTACCGCGTTTGACATGATTCAGGCACTGGAACCTTTCTGCGGCACCTTTCTTTACACGCACATCGATACGGAAGGTTTGATGGGTGGAATCCCGATGCAGACTGTGAATGCAATACGGCAGGCCACTTTGCGGCGGCTAGCGGTCGCTGGCGGCATCACGACGCAGCAAGAAATCGACCAACTCCACGCGCTGCGCATGGACGCCGTTGTCGGAATGGCCTTGTATTCTGGCAGGATCTCGACGTAAGGCAAATCAAAGCTAGCGCGAAACCGGCTTCGAGACCAGGAACACGGAAAAAGCTGCTTGCCACTGTTCGCGGCTAGGTGTCCTCGAGCTCGACGCCGGTAATCTCGGTCAGAGTGTCGATGCGCACCAAAACAAGTCCAATCTGATAAACCACCGGTTCGGTGAACGTCTTCGCGCTGCTTCCATCGTGTTCGAGAGGAGCGCCAAAATTTCCTGAGCGCTTTGACTACTCGAAGCGAATTCTGCGCGGGGTTGCGGACCTATACGTCGAGGTCTTTGGTACAGCGTGGCTCGCCATACCTCATCACCGCGAACCCGATCTCGCTCCTTCCGGTTGTTTGGATGGGAGGAGAATGCTAGTCGGCAAGGGTTCAAAAGCTTATTGGACCCAAACGGACCCAGATTGTTTTTGGGGTTCTCTGTAAACCATTCAAAGGAATGGCGGGGACGACGGGACTCGAACCCGCGGCCTCTGCCGTGACAGGGCAGCGTTCTAACCAACTGAACTACGTCCCCAGCTTGTTTTCGTCGGGTCAGCGGGAAACCCTTGATTTTCCGGCCTTTTCTTACTGTCCATAGAGTCGCCCGTGCCAACTGAGTTCCACCCCATATTACCCAATTGCGGGGTTCTATCGACAGGAACCCGTAAGGAAGTTCTGCCCATCCAGTTCCCAGCGCCCTACGACTCGGAGCATCTGTCCATGCCCCGCTTGTCGATTGTAGCAAACGATGGCTTGCTGCGTCAGGTCCTAGACCCCAAGACGCATTTCGAAGCGTTGCTGAGACTGCAACGTGTCTGCAGTAGCGTAATCGGCTTGCGGGTCTGCCCATTTTGATCCTGAGTCTATACTCACGATGTGAACGGAACAGAGCAGCTCAGATACTCCGATATTCTCGAGGATCTGAAGGGCTTTGATGATTGGCTGCGCCGACTTGGCGTACCGGTGCGACAAGCGGATCGCGCGCACCACGCAATTCGTATGCTGGAAGAGGCAGAGCAAGCGTTCAGAGCGGCACCAATCGATCACGAATGTCAAAATCGGACTACCTCTTTGGATTGACGGAGGCCTTGGAACTGCACGACGTATATCTCGCGTTCCATCGCCACCCGCCCCAACGGCTTCGTGAGCGTTTGACGAGAGCGTTGAGTGGTCCGGCTCTTCCGGGAGCCGAGACAGGCATCATTCGTGACGGCCAAAACGTGATGTTCGAGTTGGCGCTCGAAGCTAAGTGGGCACTCTCCGGGGCTGATGTGGAACTGCTGGAACCAGATCTACTCCTCAAAATGCCCAGCAGAGGCTATTTCACGGCGTGTAAACGGCCGGAACGTGAGCACGGCATTATCGAGTATGCCGCCTGAGAATCCCCAACACAAGTCCAATTTGTCCTAGAGATGGAAAGCTGCAGGAGCAAAGCAGCTGCTGATCCACAATGTGGTTGTCGAGAACAGGCGATTACACTCATTGAGAATTGGCCCAGGCGCTCAAAACTCCACCCTATAATAGATTGACGGAAGAACCCGGCAGTGCCGACCCGCACAAAATTGACGGAGATCGCCGTCCGGCATGGGCGCGACAAGAAGCGAAGGAACGCCATTGCTGCACTTTTGTGCGGAGCCGTACCTGCGGTGCTGCTAAGCTTCTATTCTGTTTCTGCTGCCAGTTGGGAGCTTTGCCTTCTCGGCTTCATCGTCGGTCTGATCTGGGGCGATGCTTTCGAATACGTCTATCATCGCTGGCTGCTACACCGGCCTCGCAGCCCACTAGGAACTGGACATCACGAGCACCATGCACAGACTGGCACTCCCGAGGAAGCAGAACACGTGGCGCTCATCAGCTCCCCAGTAAACGTTCTTCTCTTGTTCGTTATCAACGGCGTTCCGGCATTTCTGGTTTTTTCCCGGATCGGCCTTTGGGGAATTTTTTCAGGTGTCTTCATTGGTTGGACCGTCTACGTGATTGTGACCGAAGAGATCCATTGGCGTATACACATGAACGGCTGGCTGCCTCCCGGACTTCGGTTTGCTCGCGCTTATCACATGTGCCATCACGAGATTCCTAACAGCCGCTATAACGTGTTTTTGCCGCTCTTTGATTTGTTGTTTGGAAGCATGGGTCGGGGAAGAAGCAAAGTGCCTGTCCAACCTGCGGGAAGCTAGGTCGGTAAGGATAGGTGACGCCACGTCCGGCGTCCGCTCGACTCGCAAGGCTCGCGATCCGCATTGTAGCCGGAATCCGGCGATGTGCTCATCGAGGGTTTCGACGTACACCGTGGATAAACGGGTCGCGGAGGCTTTGATTCCTTGAAATGCATGGTTCCAGAACGCCGATTTCTTTCAAGGCTGCTCCGCATCAGCCTCTTCGTAGGCATTTGCCAGTTCGCCGCGGCTTCCGCGCCCGCTTCCACGCCTTCTGCCGAAATTCTGATTCAGGGGCCGCGCGTGGCCCCACAGCTCATGTTTGCCTGTTGTGATCACGGTATGAGCCAGATGCAGTCCCTGTTGACCAACGCTAATGTGATTGCGAACCTGAAGAGCCTGCACGCCGGGCTCGGCGTCGCCATTGTCGACTTCACTCCGGAGCGTGCTGCACTCGTGCGTCGCCTGAATTCGGAAGGAATCCCGGTAATCGCCGGGCTCGGGATGCCGCCGGAGCAGGGTTTCTACTTTAATGCGGAGAACGCGCCACAGGCTGCGGCACGATTTGCAGCATTCGACGCATGGAGCCGCGACCATGGCCTGAGGTGGGACGCAGTGGGGTTAGACATCGAGCCCAACTTCGCTGAGTTGGGGTCTCTGAATGGCCATTGGTGGCGGTTGTTTACCACGCTCTTGTCGCGCGCCGTCGACGTTCAGCGCATGTACCGCGCACAGCGCGTGTATTCCGCGCTCATCGCCAACATCCGTTCCCGAGGCTACTTCGTCCAAACCTATCAATTGCCGTATCTTCCAGTCGAACGCAAGGCCCACTCGTCTTTACTGGACCGGATCTTGGGTACAGTCGACGTTCGCGGTGATCAGGAAGTCCTGATGCTGTACACCAGCTATGCGGGCCCCGTGGGAGCGGCGATCATCTGGGAGCTCGGCCCGGATGCGCAGTCAATCGCCATTTGCTGCACCGATGGCGATCCCGCCGCAAACTCCGCCGTGCTCGATTGGAGCAGGTTTTCCCGCGATTTGATTGTCGCGGGCCATTTCTCGCACCTGATCGGCGTGTACAACCTCGAAGGCTGCGTGCGCCAGGGCTTCCTGCCTCGTTTGAAGACCATGGATTGGAGCCAGTCCGTCACTATTCCGGCGGTTGCAATACGGGCGGCCGATCACCGCATGCGCCTGCTCGGGCTGGTCCTGAGGATCAGTTCGCACCTTCTGTATTTCGCGTTCGTTCTTCTGCTGGCCATCGCTTTGATCGGATGGCGCAGGCGCTTCCGCAAAATAATAAAAGAGACGGCGTAGGCCTAAACGGTTGCTCCCACTACAAGCCTTCGTTTCAATTTACGCAATCAGGCGATTACTCTCATTGACAAATGTGACCAGCGGTCACTGAGTGAATAAGGAATTTATCAACAGTTAACCCAAAAATCCGCCCTGCAGTGAAGGAATGAAACGCTGGGTACAGATCAAATCATTAAAGACGGACCTCCCCATAGCGACGTAAAGCAAAACTCTTGCCCGTTTACCGTTTTCATCGTATGGCTCGTTCAATGCGGATAGGGGAACATCGTCTCACGCAAGCGCTACCGTTCGTAGCGCGAGGAGAAATCCTTGTGTGGCGATACCGCCCGGTTAGGTCGGACCCTACTGTGGGTTACGGCCGAGCGTTGCGGCAACTTTCATTTTCTAGGAGGCCCCATGAAAAAAAAGAGGATATTCGCCTGCGCAATGAGCGCATTGTTGCTCGCAATCACCGCGTGGGCAGACGACAAAGAAAAGGACGAAGATCGTCTAAAGAATGCCGGCACGGTGCTGACAGAGATTCTGAATATTCCAGACGACATTCCCCAGGATCTTCTCGATAAAGCTGACTGTGTTGTTGTTTTTCCATCAGTCCTCAAGGCCGCGTTTGTGGTCGGTGGCAGTTATGGCCGTGGTGCGATGACTTGCCGAACGGGCGAATATTTCAATGGCCCCTGGGGCGCTCCCTCAATGATGGCCCTTGAGGGTGGCAGCGTAGGCTTTCAGATCGGCGGGCAAGCGACTGACTTCGTCCTTCTCGTAATGAATGACCGGGGTGCGAATGGAATCTTGAGCAGCAAAGTCAAGCTCGGAGGAGATGCGTCCGTAGCAGCAGGACCAGTCGGTCGTGACACCTCAGCAGAAACCGATGTCTCGATGCGCGCTGAAATATTGAGCTATTCCCGCGCGCGCGGTCTATTTGCAGGCATATCGCTTGAGGGATCGACCATCCGACCGGACAACGACGCGAACAAGAGAATCTACGGAGAGAAAATCTCAGCCAAAGGTATTGTAATCGCTCACGAGACGCATGTCCCTCCCGGCGCCGAGGGCCTTGTCTCCACGCTCAACGCGAGGACGCCGAAGCACAAGTCGCCATAGGAGTGATTTTAACAGCTCAATATTCTTAGCTTAATACTCACGGTTTAACCTGCGAGGCTCGGTTTAGCCTTCGAGGTGGGGAAAATGACTCCACAAACGTAGCGGCGGGTTCCCGCTTTTCGCCATAATCGACAATGGTGAGATCGAAAATTAAGGAGACTCACAATGGGACGTGTACACGCGTATTTTATTCCGCTGTTGTTGAGTGCTGCGATGGTCGTACCCGGTTTAACGCTTGGCTGCGGGGGTAATCATTATTACCGTGCGTACGATGCTGATCACGGTGACTATCACACTTGGAACAATAGCGAGACTGTTTATTACCAGCAGTGGGAGACGGAAAACCACTACGACCACAAAGATTTTAAGGTGCGAAGCAAGGACGAACAGAAGCAATATTTCGACTGGAGACACAAGCACCAGGACGATAAAGATAAGCACTAGAGGCCCCGTTCGGAGCCGAGGTCTGCTGGTAACAATGGCCCTCGGTCTCTTTTGCGGGGTACATTACTGGAGTTGTTGTAACCGGGCGATTACACTGAAAACTCCCTCAGTTGGGGTCACCCGGCCTGCTACCATCGGGCATGTTCAATTTTGGGAGCCCGAAAACAGCTGGCGACCGGATAGTTCACATCGCGGGGGCAATCGTTGCGATATTTCTTGTCTGGTGGATGCTTCGGATGTATGTGCTGTGAATGCACTCAAAGCCCCTCCGGCGTGGTCAATGAGTGCTACGGCAAAATTTCAACAGTTGACCCTTCACCAACTCATTCTGTGCACGTTCCTGACGATGGATTCGTCAGACAGAATCTCTTTGCTCAGCCTCGTCGCACACCGTCGATATGCAGAAAGTGCAATGACGAACCTATGAGCGATTTCCCTATTGTTCCAGGACCGGTCAATTACTTCACTCCCGACGGAATGCTTTGGGGTTCCTGATTATCGTAGCCCACGTCGTGGTGACGGTATTCGTCTGTGCTCGTCTTCTGAGTGGGCCGATAGACGGCGCTCAAGATCAGACTGTCTTTGTGAAACACTCCGGAATAATCGCTTTCTCCGAGGCTGAATGTGATCGTCCCGTTTACAAACGTGTAATTTCCATATTCACGGTCCTTCTCGCGCGCATCGCATGACTTGCTGTATCGTGACAGGGCCTCATCATCCAGTTCAGTGGAAACATTCACGCTGCAAACCTGCCCATTCTTTCCAAAACGCAGGATCGAATAGAACTCGACGTCGTGGCCGCCCGAGGAAGCTGTGTCCCTATGCACGAACACACCGGAAGGCGCCGGAGAAGGCGCTGCCGGGGGTGCTGCGGGGGGCGCCGCTGGAGACACTCCAGACTCAGCAGGCTTCTCTTTGCGGCAGCCCGCGATAGCCACGGAAATTGCAAGCAAGGCGACGGACACTGTCAAGTGGAGCCGATGTACCCTAAACGACTTGCCCCAGATCATTCACGTCCACCCCTCCGACGGTTTCGAAGTATAGCTGTGGCTACAATCCTATGGCGAGGCGGTCCTCATGGCAATCCTAAAAGGTCCGAGAGTCCCCAGCCTGAACACAGAGGGCTTGCCTCTGTGGTGTTAGGTCGCGTCTATCTGCCCATAGCAAGGTTGCTTCCTCTCGGAACCCTTTACTTGTGTGTTATGGAATTGACCGCTTCAAACACAGCGAGTTGCGTAATCGCCGCGTAGCGTGCCTGGGCGAAGGGATTCTGTTTGTTGGCGACGGCGGTGTTTACCGCGATTGCATTCCAGTCCAGAACGGCATCCGCTCTGGCGGCTGCGGACCCGAACAGACTCGCGAGCGAGCAACAAAGGAGTGCTAAGGTCTTGTTGTTCTCCCCGATGAAGTGATTTTTCCGTTCATAGAAACCTCCAAATTTGAACTGCTGTGCGGCATTGCCACTGCGACATTGGCGCGAAGTCGCTTGAGGCGCTATAGTCGGCGTAAGGTTCGTGGGATGTTTTTATTCTGATCGTGCAACTTGTTGAAGGCAGGCGACTTGTAGGTGCACCCGCATTTTCGTTAGTGGATAAGTCGGTAGTGATAAACTACTGGCCGTCTGGGGGGACCTGCTGTGGAGGCGACCGACCGAACCCGCAGAACGCGCTTCGGCGCCTTCGAGGTGGACATGCGTGCGGGTGAAGTGCGCAAGCACGGCATCCGGCTAAAGCTTCATCGCCAGCCCTTCCAGGTACTGTCGCTTCTGCTTGAGCATCCGGGGGACGTGGTTACGCGCGGGGAGCTTCGCCAGAAACTCTGGCCCGGCGACACTTTTGTGGATTTCGATACCGGTCTGAACAGCGCCGTCAAAAAGCTGCGCGACGCGCTGTGCGACTCAGCCGAGGAACCCCGCTACATCGAGACTCTTCCTCGCCGGGGATACCGTTTCATCGCGCAGGTGCAAAACGGCGATTCGTCTACGGCAGTAGCGCCGGTTGAGTCGCTCGCTGTTACCCATTTGCGGCCAAATCCAAATGAGATGGGGCTTACGGCGGAACGTCCGTCGGATCGAGAAGTCGACATCCGACCAACCAAAATCTCGCGGACTCGTCTCTGGCTTGCTCTCGGCGGTGTAGCTGGACTCGCGCTTATTGCCATTGGCTACGTTATGCTCCGGGGCGACACTGGGCATACATCCCAAACCAAGATTAGGTCGTTGGCAGTCCTGCCCTTGAGCAACCTGTCGGGCGACTCAGCTCAGGAATACCTGGCGGACGAGATGACCGAAGAGTTGTGCGGACGCCTGGCCGGAATCCATGATCTGCGTGTCATTTCCCGCACCTCGGTCATGCGCTTCAAGGGTACGAAGCTCCCGGTGCCAGAGATTGCCAGGATGCTTGGGGTGGACGCCCTCGTCGAAGGTTCGGTGATTCGGCAGGGCAGCCGGATTCGTGTGCACGCCCAGTTGATTCGTGCATCAACCGACGAGCACCTTTGGGCGGACGAATACGACGGTGAGCTGGGAGACGTACTTACCCTTGAGAGCGAAGTGGCGCAATCCATCGCTCGCAGAGTGGAGGTCAAGGTCACCGGAGAGGAGCGTGCCCGGCTGGTCACCGCGCATCACGTCTCGCCTGAAGTTTACGAGAGCTATCTTAAAGCCGAAAATGAATTCAGCAAGAGTAGCAGCAAGGCTGAGCTTGAACAGAGTATTGTCTACTTTGAGGAAACGATCGGCAAGGACCCTAACTTTGCACCGGCTTACGTCGGCCTCGCGAACGTATACGAGAGGCTCGGATCAGTTCGTGGCGGTGCCCCCCCGAAGGAAACGCATCCAAAAATGATGAGTGCAGCCCGAAAAGCAATTGAACTGGATCCGGACCTTGCGGAACCACACGTCTTGCTTGCAGAGGTATATCAGAAACAATGGCAGTGGAACGACGCCGAAGCGGAATTTAAGCGGGCTCTGGAGTTGAACTCGAACGATGCTGGTGCTCACGTCGGATACGCTAAGTGGCTTCTGTGCCAGGGGCGCACGGACGAGGCCCTGGCGTGGGTCCAGCGTGCCCGCGAACTTGATCCGCTTGGAGGCGCTGGGATCACTCCGGTTGGAGGCGTTGCTATCACTAATGGTTTCATTTTGTTTTATGCGAGACGTTACGACGAGGCCATCCGGGAGTTGCGAAGCGACGACCCGGACCATTGGTATCTGGGGCTCGCCCTGATTGCCAATGGCCAGCCGGACGAAGCGATTACGGTGCTGGAGAAGGCGCTCGGTCCCGACCGGAATCCGGCTGTAATGAGCGTGCTGGTTCGGGCCTATGCGCACGCTGGGCGTCGTAAGGAAGCCCTGCGGCTGCTTGATGAGTTGAAACGACGGCAGCAGACAAGCTACGTTGCCTCCGCCCCCTTTGTGAATGCTTACTTGGGACTCGGTGACAACGAGCAGGCACTTGCTTGGCTGGAGCGGGCTTACCAGGAACAATCAAACATGCTGCAATTGATCAAGGTCCATCCGTACTTCGATCCCTTGCGCGGCGACCCGCGTTTTGTGGATCTGGTCCACCGCGTCGGGCTTGACCAGCCTCGATAGGCACCTTTCTTCGTTTGGAGAAGCGTTCCTCGCGAATTTAGCCTTGTTCTTAGACGCTTCGTTTGATTATCTGGGAGTCATCTCAAAAATACGCGGTGGGCTACATGTTCTTTCTCGCCAATGTGCGACGCACAGGCAATTACGCACACGTTGGCCGATTTTCGGATATGATGCCGCACTACAGATCGCAGGTCCGCTTCGATCGAATCTGCTTGGGGTGTTTCGATGAGATTGCGACCCCGACACTGCTTTTCAGCCTTTCTCCTGACGATTTCTTTCACAAATGGAGTGGGGGCGGCGCAGACCACGACCTCCGGCGCGGTGACCGGTGTCGTCACTGATCAGAGCGGTGCGGTTGTGCCGAATGCGGATGTCGAGATCAGGGACGTCAACAAGGGCACGACCGAGTCAACCGAAACAGATCGCGACGGCGTGTACCGTTTTTTCTTTCTTGCCCCCAGCCAATACACGCTAACCGTAGAGCACGACCGCTTTCGCAAGGAAAGCCGAAGTGTGACCGTGTTGCTGGAGACGCCAGTCACCGTCAACATCACCCTGGAGGTTGCAAAAGCAGCCACGCAACTCTTTGTGACCGCAGAGGCTCCGCTCGTTCAGGCAGACAACGGCGACGTTTCGATTACCCTGAGCCAGACGCAGGTCTCGGAACTACCCAATCCCGGTAACGACCTCACCTACATCGCCCAGACCGCTCCCGGTGCAATCATGGCCACCGATAATGCGCGCACTGGACGCGTGGGCGGGAACTTTTCAATCCTGGGAATGCCGGGCACCTCAAATCTCTTCACCTTGAATGGCATGAACGACAACTCGGGTCATCTTAATTTTACTGGCGCTACGGGTATGCTTCTGGGTCAGAACCAAATTCAGGAAGCCACTGTGGTGAGTAATGGCTACTCGGGACATTTTGGAGATGCCCCAGGCTCGTATGTGAACTACGTGACACAATCCGGAGGGAATGAATTCCACGGAAACGCCAAGTACTTTTGGAATGGTAGCGTGTTGAACGCTACCGACTGGATCACGGAAGCATTCGGCAATCCTCGCCCGTTCGATATCGCCAATCAGTGGGCGGCTTCTGTGGGAGGGCCCATCCAGAAGAATAGGCTTTTTTTCTTTTTTGATACCGAAGGGTTGCGAGTCTTGCTGCCGTCTCCCGTTCAGGTGGTTCTGCCGAGCCCGCAGTTCGAGGCCGCAACCATCGCCAAGATCGATTCTATGTTTGGGTCTGCGTCCGCCTCCGATGCTTTCTACAAGCAAATCTTCAGTTTGTATAACCAAACCCCTGGAATAGCAGCGGCTGCTCCGGGAAGCTTCTCCGATCCTCTCGGCTGTCTCGACGCAAGCCCGACTGGTGTATTCATCGGTCCGCAGACCGGGCAAGGCCAACTCGGTGTGAATCTTCCGTGCGCAATCCATTTTCAGACCACACTTGGGCAGCCGACGAGTGAATCCCTCGTGTCTGGCCGTATGGATTGGAACGTCCGGACCAACGATCGTGCTTTCTTCCTCCTCCAATACGACAATGGCCGTCAGCCCATTGTCGTCGACCCCATAAGCTCAGTTTTCAACGTCTATTACAGCGGGCCATGGTGGCAAGCCCAGTTGAACGAAACTCACACACTCGGAACAACCGCCGCGAACCAGTTCCTATTGGCGGGTATTTACCAGGATGGGGTGACGAGCGTTGTCAACCCGGCGCAAACCCTGGCTGCTTTTCCGACCACCCTGGATTGGTCTGACGCCGGTGGGCCATTCACGCAGCTGGGAGGATTTGACTACATCTACGGCTATCCCATCGGCCGAGGGCTCACGCAGTACGAGATCGCCGATGATTTCCTGAAGATTCGGGGCAAGCACAAGTTCGGATTCGGTCTAGATTTCCTGCGAGCATATTTGAGCAACTCAGACTATACGCAAAACGCCGTTGGAGATACGGCTCCACAAACCATCGACGCATTTTATTCTGGAGGCGTGGACCCAGCACATCCACAAAATGACTCCACACGCTTGCGTCAATCGTTTGCCACGCAGCTGGCACAGCGCTTCGCTTCCTACACTCTTGCGGGCTATGGGCAGGATGAGTGGAAGGTAAAGTCTAACCTGACCCTTACTCTCGCCCTGCGGGCGGAACATGAATCAAATCCGGTCTGTGCCCATGATTGCTTTGCTGAATTATCTGGACCATTTGAATCGATCAGTCACGACCCCGCACAGCCTTACAATCAGGCGATCTCGAAACGTGAACAAGCTTTCTTTCACAAGGATGCTGTTGATTGGGCACCGCGATTCAGTTTCGCCTGGCAACCGCTGGGCGTTTCGCATAATACCGTGGTGCGTGGCGGTCTCGGTTTGTTTTACGAGCTAGTCGGCGGGTTCGCGACCTATTTCTCTGTCAATCCACCGCTTGTTGACCATGTGACAGTATCTGGCCCATACAATCTCGCTCCGGAAGAAACCAACAGCCTTTTTAAAGTAGCCGCTGCCTCCAATGCTGCCTTTGTCCAGGGGTTTGCAGCCGGCGAAAACCTTGCTCAGATCAACACGTCAGATCCTCACTTCTTCCCTCCCAGCATTATCGTTGCGATTAATCATCCCCGCTCGTCCCAGTATCAGAAGTGGAGCCTGGAAGTGCAGCAGACACTTGGGACCAACACTTCCGTGACTCTCGGATACTACGGCAATCACGGAATTCATGAGTTCGTGCAAAATCCTTCAGCCAATGCTTACGGATTCGGCCCATTTCCAGCCACAGTCTGTGCGAGCCCGCCCGTTCTGCCCTGCGCCGACCCTCGTTTCAGTGGCGTCACTGAATACGCCACACCGGGAATCTCGAATTACAACGGGATGGTCGTTTCGTTTCGGCGGCGAGTTACTGGTTTCGGGAATGGTTTGTTCCAGGTGAACTATACCTACGGCCATGCTCTGGATGAAGTTTCCAACGGAGGCCTAGCCCAATTCACTGCAGGCAGTTCCGAACTCCCCCAGGACCCCTTTAATCTGCGGGGCAGCTACGGAGCGGCAGATTACGATGTTCGTCACTCCTTGAATGCGAACTATGTGTGGCAACTCCCGGTAAAGACCGTCCTGCACGGCCGCGGCCCCGATTACCTGGTGAGGGGATGGCAGGTCTCGGGAACGATTTTCGCCCGAACCGGATTTCCTTACACGGTGATCGATCTCGCAGAAAGCCGTAACCTGGCTTCGAAAAATTTCTATGGAACAATCTACTCTGTGCCAGTTGCCCCACTCAGCGGGTCCCATTCCTGCGGAGCGGGAGCCGTAATCCCTCCCTTCCCGCATCCTTGTTGGCCGCCGCAAGTGGTGACCCTGCCGGACGGCACAACCACAGCCAATACAAATGCAGATTTCGTGCAAACGGGTTGCGAAACAGGATTCAATACCGGGAACTTGCCAACTTCTCAGGGACCTTGTTCAGGCGGTGCCGTTTCCTTCGCTCAAGGCCGCAACCGTTTCCGCTATCCGAGCTATTTCAACACTGACTTCACTGTCATGAAGAAAACGAGCCTTGTCGGTCGGGACAGAGTGGTGCTGGGTATTGGTGTCCAATTCTTTAATTTTTTCAATCACCCAAATTTCGGCCCACCTGACAACGACAGTTCGGACCCATCGTTCGGAGAGATATCGACAATGGAGATGCCACCGACTAGCATCCTGGGATCTGGCCTTGGAGGCGATGTTTCCCCCAGGATGATCCAATTGAAAGCGCAGATCCAGTTTTAGGAAGGTGGGGATGATCTTTCATTGCTGTCCGAATTTCGGCGTTGGCCATTGATATGGGGGCAATATCTCGCGACCAGATCCTTGCGACCGGTCTGCAGCCAGTCGCATACTCGCGCTAGCAAAAGAGTTTTTGCCAGTTTGTCAGCTTTTGTCGGTTTTGGCGATCGCACGGGAGATTGCAAGGTAGGATCGGCAACGCGTTTGCAAAGTGGCGTGCTCTAGCCTGAGTTGGTGCGGCCCAACGTGACGTTGCTTCCCGTACGCAGGAGTGTTCCGGGCGGATGACGGGCGATGCGGAAGTTGAGCCACGGAGAGGCAGGCGGGCCTGAAGTTGGCTTCTCGCTATCAATCGCACAACTGACAACAAGCGCGTTTACCGGTACCAATCCGGCGACCGAAGCTACAGCTCCTGGTTTGCGCTTTATTGTCCGAGTGCACAACTTACGTAATGGCGTCTGAGGCAGGCGCGCTGTCGCTAAGTCGCTTGTGTAGATCTACGACCTGCCTCCGCAGGTACGAACGCAGCGACTCCGGTTCCAAGACTTCAACCCGCGTTCCCAGGCCCAGCACCACAAAGCGAGCTTCTTCCTCATTTTCAAACTCTACATCCATTGTCATCCAGCTCCTGGCATCGGCCATTCCGACCTGTCTGGCACTGTGCCAGGTGAACATGCGTTGCGCAGCCTGCGGTTGTAGGCGCAGGGTAGCGGGAAACCGTTTCCAGGTCTCACTAAGTTCCTTCGTGGTCGACGTCCAATAAGCCGCGAGGTTGAACTGGCTTGGTCGCTTGCATGGCACCTTTAACGGTGTGGCGCCTTCAATACGCGAGACACGGAAGGTGCGCATTCCGGACGGCGCATTTGCGACGAGATACCAGGCGCTGCCCTTTGCCACAAGGCCAAGGGGATCAACGGTGCGCTTGCTACGTTCGCCATTGGGCTTGCAATAGACAATCGCGAGTTTCCGGTCACTTGAGACGGCCTGCTGCACGATCGGCAGCATGACGAGATTCTCTCGCGAGGGACGCCAGCCGGTGGTGTCCACATAGAGGCGCTGGCGAATGGACGCGGCTTGTTCGCGCAGAGAAGTCGGCAGCGCGGCCATAAGCTTTTGCAGCGCGCGCTCGGCTGCGGAAGCCAGCCGCGCGTCACCGATCACCCTCGGTTG
>Ga0307476_10000093_pt1 | contig 96199 bp, 132 predicted proteins | sample atmos_gasesECM2C_2_FD_203314 | JGI IMG/M metagenome (GOLD analysis project Ga0307476, IMG submission 203314) | Hardwood forest soil microbial communities from Morgan-Monroe State Forest, Indiana, United States - atmos_gasesECM2C_05 | ecosystem: Environmental > Terrestrial > Soil > Temperate... | reverse complement strand
AGTTAGAAACTGGTTCTGCTGGCCAAGGCGGAGAAGGCGGCGAAACTCAAGAAGAGCGGCAGCGACAAGCCCGACAAGCCGGGAGCCGATGACGAACCGGATGAGGATGACAAGGACGAGGAAGAGATGAAGCGCAAGGCCCAGAAGCGCGATGCAGAAGAAGCCGCCCGTATCGCCAAGAATGAGGACCGACTGGCCAAGGCGGAGGCAGAACTGTCTGCAATTCGCAAGCAGGAGCGCATCGTCAAGTTCAGCAAGGTTGCCGAAGCCGAACTGCCGCACACCCCCGGCTCCCCAGAAGAGAAGGGCATCCGTCTGATGAAGATGGCCGATGCGTTCGGGGAGCAGTCGAAGGACTACACCGAACTGCTGGATGCGATGAAGAGCGCAGACAAGGCGCTGGCCGGCGAATTCGGCGAAGTGGGCAAGAGCGGGCAAGGCAATGGCGTCATTCCGATGGAGCGCGTCTTCAACGCTGAAGTCGAGAAGATCGCCAAGCGCGACAACTGCGATGTTGGTAAGGCCACGTTCACACTAATGAAGGAGAATCCGCAGTTGTTCGCCGAGTACGACCATCAATACGCGCAAAGGGTTGGCACTCGCCAGTAGTCACTCTCTGCCTCCCAACGTCACAGCGCTTACCAAAGTGTTTCCTCCGACACCCCGGCTCACGCAGGCCGCGGGAGGCTCCATTCCAATTCAGAAGCAAGCCACGCAATTAAGGAGAAACCAAAATGGCTTATGATCTTATTCGCGGTTTGAAGTCCATTCCGGCAAACCATAACTTCCAAACCGATACCAATTACACGACAGGGCAGTACACCTTCGTGAAGCTGGACAGCACTGGCGCACTCGTTCAGTGCGGCTCCGGGCAACTCGCCATCAGCGTGATTCAGGACACCCCGAACGTTGGGGAGCCGGGCGCCTGCTGCTCGCCCGGCGATATCACGAAAATCATGTGCAACGGCACTGTCAATGCTGGCGAAGCAGTGATGTGCGATTCGACCGGCGCGGCCGTTCCCTCAACTTCGGGGGCTTCCACGCTCGGATGGGCCTTGGCGGCCGGCGCCGCTGGCTCCATGACCGAAATCGTTTTCCAGCCGGGTAGCTAGTTCTGAGCGCAGAGGTATTGCGCCGAACCTTCCCAGGCTTAACTCTTCTCAGTTTCTTTAACCCCTCTCTCTCAGCTTTCACAAATCAGGAGGCAAATCCATGCCAACCCCCACATTACAAATGGTACACGTCAATCGTCCTTTGACGAACTTGACGATCATGTACCAGCAACAGCTTAACAAGTTCGTGGCCGGTCGCGTTTTCCCGCCGATGCCGGTGACGTTCAAGTCGGACTTGTATTACATCTTCAATCGCGGCGATATGTACCGCAACTCCATGCAGTTGCGCGCGCCCGGCGCGGAAGCGGCTGGCGGCGGCTACAAACTGGCAACCGCCAGCTATAATTGCGAAGTCTATGCGATTAAGGAGCCGATTCCCGATCAGGTCCGCGCGAACAGCGACCAGGGCCTCAACCCCGATGCGGACGCGACGTTCTACGTCACGCAACAGGCCCTCATCAACCGCGATGTGAATTGGTGCAGCAGTTTCTTCAAGACCGGCGTATGGGGCGAAGACCTCACCGGCGTTACCGGAACTCCGTCAGCCGGGCAGTTCCAGAAGTGGAGCCAAGCCGGATCCACCCCAATCGAAGACATCCTGAACGCCTCCATCGTCATTGAACAGGCAACGGGCTACCTGCCGAACAAACTCGTGCTTGGCGCGCAGGTCTACAATGACCTCAAAACCAACGCAGAGATCACCGACCGTCTGAAGTATGGACAGACCGGCCCCGGCATCGTGACAGTGAAGGAGTCGGACTTGGCGCAAGTGTTCGAAGTGGATGAGGTTGTGGTCGCCCGCGCGATTCAAACCAGCAGCGCGGAGAACAACGTTCCGAACAGCGATACCACGCCGGATACCTTCGCCTACATCGCGGGCAACAATGCGCTGTTGACGTACGCCGCGCCCTCTCCGGGGCTGCGTGTGGTCAGCGGTGGATACACCTTCAACTGGCAAGGGTTGGAGGGCGCGACCGCAGCCGGGATGCGGATCAAGAAGTACCGGTGGGAAGTCATCGCAGGCGATTACGTCGAGTGCGAGCAGGCGTACGCCTTTGGGTTGACAGGAAAGGAGCTTGGAGTTTTCTTTGCATCAGCCCATTAGAATCAACAACTTACATAGGCGGGGATGCAGAGTCCCCGCCAGCAAACTCAGGGAGAAACTTTAGTGTCCGTCCTACGTTTACTTTGCAAGCGCCCGCAAGTCAAGACAATCGACTTCCGCACGGCCCGGTTTGTGGTCGGGAAGTCCTGCGGGCTGAACATCGGAGACAAGCATTACGGGATCGGGGAAGAGGTGCCACATGGAGTGCTCGAATCGCGAGTGCTCGCACGTCTGTACGATACCCCTACACGCCGCATAGAACTGCTGGATTATGCGCTGGCAGACCCGCAGTTGGCCCCATTCTGCGAAGCGCATGGTGTAGGCAGGGAAGAGCCTTCCGAGCCTGCTGAACAGAAAGCAGAGGGGCAGGAGCCAGTAGCGCCACGCGTCAGCAGGATCACAATGGAGCAAATTCACAGCCTCTCGCGCCGCGACTTGGCAAAACTCTGCGAACGCTTCGGATTGCAATCGCAAGGCAACCATGCACAGTTACAGCGCCGATTGCTCGCCATGGTGGGATGATTCGCCACTCTGGATTATCGGCGGTGGCCCATCGCTCAAAACGTTCGACCTCTCCCTTATCCATGGCCGCGTGCTTTCGGTGAACGGCCATGCACTGCCGGTTGCGGCGTGCCAGTCGGGCGGCCGGTGTCTGGAATCGCTCTTCTCCCTGGACCATCGGTGGATACGCCGCAACCGGGATTTTATCGCAGGATTCGAGGGAGAGAAGTTTATCGCGCTCCCGCTGGAAACATGGCCGGATTGCGGCGGAATACCAGGCGTGACGTACTTGCAGTGGGGCCATCGGGACGGGTGGAGCGAAGATCCTGGCATCGTCAATACAGGCGGCAATGGCGGATACGCGGCCCTCAATCTGGCCTACCTCAAACGTGCGAAGCAAGTCAATCTTGTGGGCTTCGATATGGCCGGCGGTGGCGAGTACAAGAGCCAGTATCCGTACTGGGCTAAGGCATTTAATACGGTGTTGCCGCAAGCTAAGGCCGCAGGGGTAGAGGTTGTGAACTGGAGTCGGGAGTCGGCGATAGTGGCGTTTCCACAAGCGGCGGGCTTTACAAGCGTATAGTCACGGTGTATAGTTAGTAGCCATGAGACCCAACAATCTCGAAGTCACTTTTCACCGTACCGTGCGCGTGGCTGAAGGTCGCGCCGCCAGCAATCTCCCGCCCAGCCTTGGCAGGATGCATCTGTACAAGGTTTCCGATTACCGCAACAACTGCCCGACCGATTGGGCTGACGATGCTCTGTTCATGTCGCTGCACGATACCGAGGCGATGTGGATCTCGTTCCACTCCTATTCAAAACCTGTCGCCGTGCTCGTTGGGGCCGGTGGCGTGAATGCGCTCACTGGCCAAAAGCTCGGGACGAAGCTGGAGAAGGACAACTATCTGGTGTGCCCGCCGCAGCCGTGGATTGATGGATGGAAAGACGTGGATGGCACCGTGCATCAGTTCGTGGCCACGCCGCACAAGAAGGGCGAAGGCATCACGGTAGCAGAGCAACTCATCGGCGCGGACAGCAAGACGGGCGCTATCGGTCTGGCTATCTTTGACCCGAAGGACGATGCCAAGATCAAGACCAAGTATTATCCATACCAAGGCGTGATGGGACAACCCTACTCCACAACGATGGATTGGGGTCCGGTATCTGGTATTACCGGATATACAGGGCCTACGGGATATTTGGCGCAAGCATCCTTTACCGGTTCGCTCCATTCCGGCGAATCCGTTGTCCCAAAGTCGCTCCTACGCTCCTTTGCCCCCCACGTCGAGATGGGTATCGGCAAGGGCGGAAAGATTATTCAGAAGATTTACGAAGACCCGCACGGCATCGAAGTCTGGAAAGACAAGCCGACCGTCGTGTTTGCCTTCTACTTGGTGGATGCCAAGACGGCAGAAGAAATCACTGGTGAGAAAGTTGCTGCTCCCGTAGTCCACGACAACTACAGCGGACCTTGGTTCGGCTTGCAGGATGAAAAAGAGAAGGACGTGCTCGGCACCAGCATCTTTTCTGGCCTGAAATCTGCCGCATTCACCGGGGACAAATCCAATGTTGAAGCCAAAGAAGAAGCCGCTGGAGAGCCGCTTCCCGTCGCAAGTGAAAAGGGAGCGTGAGCGGCTGGGCCTCACGCAAGAGCAATTGGCGCGAAAGATCGACACCACCGGAAACACCATTGCGCGCTGGGAGCGGGGCGAATCCAAACCGCTCCCAGTATTCGAAAAGGCTATACTGACGATGTTGAGCGTCTTCCCGGGGCATGACTCATGAGATACTTAGTGGAGTTCCGATTCAGGGAGACGTCCGAGCCTATCATTATGCGCATTGACCAAATCTCTTGCCTGTTTCCACTCCAGAAAGAGGTCCGCAACATTGTTGGGTGGACTATTAAAGTCCACGAGGATGACTGGGAGAAGGTATATCAATCGTTTCGCTTGTACTGGGATGGAGTGAACGAGACGGAGGCGACATAAATGCCTGCGACATATTCTGGCGACCCCTCAACCTCGCCGAAAGACGAAACAAGGTTTCTCTGTGGCGATACCGGTGGACTTGGGGCTACTCCAGTGTACTACCTCCAAGACGCCGAAGTGAACTACGAGATCACTCGCGTCTACGGAACGAATCCACCTCCGCAGGGCAACTACCTTCCAGCCGCCAATTGTGCGGATGACATCGCAGCCAAACTCGCCCGCAATGTGGACTCAGCGGTGGGCGACCTCAAGATTTCGTACTCGAATCTCCTGAAGCAATTCTCAGCACTTGCAATCTCTCTCCGCAGGCGCGCGACCATGGCGGGCGTGCCGGTGTACTTCGGCGGCCAATCGCTGAGTCAGAAGTATGCGGCCTATAGCAATCCTGATCTGATCCAACCTGCCTCGCAAATTGACGGCATGGATAATAATTCTACGGCACCAGGCGCATCTCAACTGCAATCATCTAATCAGACGACTGTTCCTTAGCTATGGCCGCATCGTCTTGCGCACGGCGTGTTAGAATGTGGCAGATCTTAGCCGACTTAGTTCTATGAACATCCTGGATTTCCTGCCGCTCACGCCAGCCACCGTCTGCTGGCAACCGATGGTATCCCGCGACCAGGATGGCTCGCCGTCGTGGGGTTCGGTTCAGACGTTCAACGGTCGGCGCGTATTCAAAGCTGAGCGCGTGGCGGCTTACGAGCGTGGTACAAAGGGGCAAGGCGCTGAAGTGCTGAGCGCGAGCGTGATATGGATCATGGCAACGCCACCACCGAATGTGGGCTATGAGGATCTCGTATATATGAATGGGGACGTTACCACGAATACGCAAGGGGCCGTTATCGTTCCGCCGATTCTCTCATTCTCGACCTTCATGGATGAGACTGGAGCGCCCCTTTACATGAAAGTATTTTTAGGAAGCAGCAACGGTTAACATGCCCTCCGCATCCTTCAGCCTCACCGGCATCGAAGCCCTCAAGGACAAGTTGACCAAACTCGCACCACAGGTACGCAAAGAGGTGATGGGCGAAGCCTACCGCTGGGCTGAAGAGACGATGACGGAAAGCAAGCGCCGTTGCCCGCTGAAGACCGGCACGCTGATGAACAGCGGCCACGTGGAGTGTCCCGAGCTTGGCATTGGGGACGGCGGAAGCCCCGCGTATTCATTTGGCGAGAAGCCAGCGGACGCGAACGATGGGCTTGTGGTGCTTGGGTATGGTGGTGCAGCTAAAGGCTACGCCTTGTACGTGCATGAGGCAATGGAAGGATCTCAGCCGCCATCACCCAATTGGAGTTGGACAAAGGCAGTAGCGGCGGGGAAAGAGATCCAGTGGACACGTCCCGGTTCTGGGCCGAAGTTCTTGGAGAATCCTGTAAAGGAAACTCAGAACCAATTACCAGGGCGCTTGCGCGCAGCCGCAGAACGCGTGATAAAGTAGGCTTGCTGGCGTCTGCATGTGGTGTTAACATGATGGACCCAAGAGGGAAAAACTCCCGTGAGTCCGTAATCGAGGCGGCCACGAACACCTTAGATTTGGAATCGGGGTTTTGCAAGACTCCGGTAAAGTAGCGAATCGGCAACTCGAAGCCGTGCGTGAGTTCCAATCGGTGGGGATGGAGTTTGGCCGGTTTTGATCCGGCACGCCAGCATAACCCCTTAAATCCATGGGCATTCTTCTGAATGACGTGCAAGCCTATCTCATTGCCCAAGGGGTAGGCGGGAATTTTGGTAGCGCGTGGCCCATCTACTGTGGCGTCATACCGAACGAGTCCAATCAGGTAATCTCGTTATTCGACACTGGCGGGATGCCATTCGATACGCTCTCGCGTGCGAACGAGCGTGACACCTTCCAGACGCGCGTGCGCGGGAATCCGCGATTCGAGTACACTGTGGTCTACAATCAGTGGCTCGCGGTGTTCAACGCTTTGCAGGATGCGCAGGAGATACTTGGGTCTCCTGTCTTGCTTCCTGGGGTGTTTTTTATACAGGCGATGCACGCGCACCCCGTTGCATTTTCAGACGATTTGTCTAGACCGAATTTCATTTCCAATTGGCGCGTGTACAGATCCCGAGAATAAGCGGTGCTGTTTTCCGTCCCCCGCATCTGGTCCGGTGAAACCTGCGCTATCCTAGCCGGCGGTCCCTCGCTACGGGGCTTCGATGCCGAATCGTTGCGCGGCCAGTGCCGAGTCATCACAATAAACGGCAGTTGGCGCATGGCTCCATGGGCTGATGTCACGTATTGGTGCGACCGTTCATGGTTCATCGAACAATCGCTAGCGAATCCGCGCTCGCTCGACAGTTCCAGCAGTTGGCATGAGCAAATCAGCAATGGGTTTCTCGTAGCCGGTGAGCAAGGCTTTGCGGACCATCCACAGATTCATCAAATGCAATTCAGCGGGCAAATGGGGCTGGAAACGGACTCAAGCAAATTGCGCCACGGCTCGAATGCCGGGTATCAGGCTATCAACCTCGCGTATCACTTCGGCGTGAGCAAGATTCTGCTACTGGGTTACGATATGCACTGCGACGGTGCGCGCACGCACTGGCACGAGGGCTACGGGAAACTGGCCATGGCATTCTCGCGCGTGCTGGCGGATTCGATGCTGCCGCTGTTCAATTACCTCGTGAAGCCACTGGCCGATGCTGGCGTGGAGGTCGTCAACTGCACGCCCGGTAGTGCGTTGAAGTGCTGGCCGTATCAACCGATTGAAGCGGCGCTACAATTCGGAGCGGATTATGGACAGGAGCGGACCACGCAGCCTTGCAGAACCGACTGCCATCCTGACTGAGCATAACTGCTCGCGGTGCGGGGAGGAGTTCTTCTCTATCAGTGAGCGTGTTAAGGTTTGCCCTGCTTGCAAAGATAAAACAAAATCAAAGCGGCCTGCCGGGAAAGGAGACAGTATTGGTGCCCCGTTGAGCGTCAGGGAGCGTCAAGTCGCTGATCTGATTACCGATGAAGGACTTGCCAACAAACTCGTGGCCTATAGGTTGCACCTCTCCGAAGGAACCATCAAAGTTTACCTGTTTCATATCTTCAAAAAGACCGGCATGTCCAACCGCACGCAACTTTGCATGTGGGTCGTAAAAGAACGCAAGAAGCAGAATAAATGAAGGAGATCACATGGCTACAAACACAACCCGCAATCTTGGCGTGCGCCGCTACTTCAGCGCTCTCTCGGCGTACCGCAACTTTGAAACCTCTGGCACAGTGCAATACAAGGTGGTCCGAGAAAGCATGAACTTCCTCGGGACTGTTTACAATGCGACGCAGTCTCTTCCTTTCGATGCTGGAACATCCCCCAACCAGTACACGGCTAAAGCCATCAAGCAGCTTCAGTACGCTTGGGATAACCAGTGGATTGCGCCGGTTTCGTAGGCGTGCTACGATTTGCTCACGCTGTTGATTGAGCGGAGCAGCCCGGCGCGCCTCTGGATTGGCGTCCATAAACGCGCTGGGCTTTTTATACTGTCACCAGATGATGCACCACATAAGACCATGGAAACTCTTTGCCCTCGTGGAAGAGAAATGCCCTATGGATCGCGGCATGTGGATGATGCTGCCAATACGGCGCATCCTCTGGTACGCAGACAACAGTTTACGTTCGCTGGAATTGGAGTGCCTAATCGCCTGCATCCGTATCGTAAAGGCAAAGAGGATTTTTGAGTTTGGCACATTTCGCGGCACATCCACATTGCATATGGCAATGAACTCGCCGGAAGATGCGCGAATCTGGACGCTCGACGCGGACGATGAGACGCTGGCTAAGTCTGGGATGCTGGATGTGTACGATTGGCGCTCTCAGTTTCCGTTGGAGTTTTCAGGTACGCCGGGAGAGCGGAAAATCACTTGCTTGATTGGAGACTCGCGTATCTTTGACGCATTTCCGCGCGATATGGATCTCGTGTTTATCGACGGGGACCACACTACGGCCGGCGTCAAGTGCGACACGCGAAACGCCGAGAACATCCTGAACTACCAGCGGACGGGTTGTATCCTGTGGCACGACTACCAAAATTCAGAGTGTCAGGAGAACACAGCGTTTCTTGATGGGCTGGCTGAAAATCGCGACCTGTTCCATGTTGAGGATACGATGCTGGCAATTCGCTTTTGCGATCCTGTTACCATTGAAAGACTGAAGGCGCTATGACTTGCACAGTGGAAGGAATTGTGTTTTCGCTCCGCTTCACCGGCATCCACTGGCAGTGGTTCGGTCCAAGCGATACACCCACAGATTGCGTTGGGGATTCCGAGCAATCCGCTAAGCGCGCAATGATGTATCGTGGACCTGGGCTGGCGAAGCAGTTTGAAAAATGATCTCCATCATCATGCCAACGTGCAACCGCCGCACGTTCATCCCGTTGGCCATCGAAGCCATACGGATGCAGGACTACAAAGATTGGGAATTGCTCATCGTAGACGGCGGAGAGAGCGTGCGTAGCGTCATCCCGAAAGATGAGCGGATATTCTACGAGTACATGCCGGGGCGCGTGGATCGCTTCAACTGGGGCATCGCGCATGCACACGGCGATATCTTCATGCTTCAGGCCGATGACGATGAGATGCTGCCAGGAGCACTTTCAGAGATCGAATCGGCCATGGCGTTCAACGAGTGGGGCTACGGCTCCGTCCTAGTAAACCAGAATCCCTACGGTGTCCCATCGGTGCTCGGAGTACTCAAGTGGGACTACGCACGGCTGAAGCGTGAGAACTTCATCCCGTTGCCTGGAGCCTTCTGGAGCCGCGAAGCCTACCGATGGGCTGGCGGTTTCGATATGAGCGTGCCGCGGGCTTCCGATTGGGACTACTGGATACGGCTGGGGGCACGATGGAATCCCGTGCATGTGCAAAGGCCGCTTGTGGCCTACAATGTCCACCAAGCCCAAGACAGCGTGGTCAACCATCGGTCGGTGCTGGCCGATGCCGCGAAGGTGCGGGCGAGAGTTTCCGCAGGCTTCTACGACAAGTTGGCTGCGTGACTTGCCTTGCGCTTCATCGTTTGGGCTTCAGCCAACTACACAACCACGAGCGGCGGTGTGCTTTCGCTTCACCGATTGGCTCATGAGCTATGCTGCCTCGGACACCCTACGGTGTTGGTCCAATGCCACGGCAAAAACTCCGCTTGGCTGGGCGAGGTTCGACCGAGGCGCGCGATTGCTCAACCAGATGAGATCGTGATTTATCCAGGCGGCGTGAAGGGCAACCCGATGGAAGCGAGGCAGGTAGTCCGCTGGATACTCAGCGACCATCCTGAACAGGACTACGGCTCAGATGATGTCGTGATGATGTGGAATTCCAGTTTCCGCTTGGAGCCTCGGTACGCCAGCAACGTCAAGGGCGTTCTGACGGTGTGGCGCAACTTCTCGGAGTTTCGAGACCTGAAGCAACGGCGAAGCGGAACATGCTACGCCGTCCGCAAGGGACTCGGCAGACCGCTCAATCAGCATCCGGCAGACGCAGTTCTGATCGACCGGTACAACGACGATGAGCAACTCATTACGGCATTCAACCGCCACAAACTGTTCGTCTGCTATGACCACGTTTCGATGCTGCCATTGCTGGCGGCACTGTGCGGCTGCGTGGCGCTTGTGATTCCCGATGGACAGCGAACACGGCAAGAGTTGGAATCGCACGCCGGGTATCTGTTCAATGGGGTAGCGTGGGGAGCGGAAGACTTGGACCGCGCCAAGGCCACGCTACCGCAAGCATGGCCTGAGTTCAGAGCCTACTTGGCGAGCGTCAAAGGTCAAGTGGCTGAGTTTGTGGAGTTGTGCGGGGAGCGATGGCCGGGGCGAATCCAAGGCGAAGGATACGTTAAATGATCACCGCTCTTGCGGTCATGACCGTATTCGACGAGTCGGACATCCTGTGTTGGACTTTGCGCCATCTCCATGAGCAAGGCTTCAAGGTTCGCGTCGTGGACAATTGGAGCACGGATGGCAGTTCAGAGATCGCTCAGTCTTTTCCGTTGGTCGGATACGAGAAATTCCCTGCTGACGGCCCATCGCGCTATTACTCGTGGAAGCCGCTATTGCAGCGGATTGAACAAATCGCTCGCGAATCGGATGCGACATGGATCATGTCAAATGATGCAGACGAAATTCGCCGCAGCCCAGTGCCAGGCGAGCGCATGATTGACGCGCTGGCCCGCGTGGACGCGAAAGGCTACACGGCCATCGACTTCGACGTCTACCACTTCATGCCGGTCGATGATGGTTACCGAGGCGACCCAGAACGATATTTCCGCTACTACACTCAAGATCACGTTGACAATCGCCGATGCACGCATGTCAAGGCTTGGCGGCGTACCACGGCTGGACCCTTGCGGTTGGCCGAAACTGGCGGCCATTGGGGGCCTAGCAAGTTCGTCCGCATCTACCCGCACAAGTTTATATTGAAGCACTACCCCATTCGCACATCGGCGCAAGCGGAGCGTAAAATAGTGCATGAGCGTCTAGAACGGTATGACCCAGAGGAGCGGGCGCGCGGTTGGCATGTGCAGTACAATGATTGGGACCAAACGAAATGGTTACGCGATCCGAAGACGCTGAAGGAGTGGCATGCCTGACGTTGCCGTAGTCACGCTTACCGGTTTCGCGGACATCTTCGACCGATTCCAATCGTACCTCTATCGGTACGAACCGGATGCGCTTCGGATATTGGTGACGAGCCGCAATGTCGAGATTCCCATTCCGCGCGGGCGATGGAAGTTTTTATGTGGTGTCGAGCCTTTCATCTACGCTCGCAACGCCAACATCGGCATCAAATTCGCCGGAGATTCGGACGTTCTGTTAGTCAACGACGACGTACAATTCCAGCATTGCGGCACGATTCAAGCGCTCTCAGACGTAGCGTACTCTGACCCCAGCATCGGCATCGTCTCCCCCCGCGTCATTGGCGGCGTGGGGAACAACGAGCAGAAGTGGAATCCGAGGGTAAACCAGTTGCATCCTGTGAGCATTTGCCAGCGGCCCTATCTCGCCTTCGTCTGCGTCTACATCAAGCGGATCGTATTCGATACAATCGGACTGTTTGATGAGAGTTTTGATGGTTACGGTGCTGAGGATGAAGATCTGAGCCAGCGCGCGCACAATGCCGATTTTAAGCTAGCCGTCGCCAATCATGCCGTGGTAAAGCACGGGTTCGGACAGCATCAATCGTCTGCCAGTTTCGCGCGCACGATGGGCAGCACGGCGGCATCCATGGCGGCCATGCGGCAGAAGTTCAGGGAAAAGCACGCCTTGGCGGTAAAATAGGGAAAGGCAGGTACGAACATGATAATCTTCGTTTCGCTCCTTATCGCTTTGATTGGTGTCCTGATGTACGCGCTCGCCGTAAACCCCAAACTGCAAGAGATCGGACGCATTTCGTTTGCGTTCGGCTTGCTGGCCTTCCTGTTGCGCATTGGGCCGGATACCGTCAATCTGTTCAAGTAGCCCGGTCCCTTCGCTCATATCGCCCGCCAGTGGCCTAGAATCGGACTTTACAGCATGGACGGAATCTCTATAATCACCTGTACCGGTGGGCGCCCGCAGGCGTTTGCCCTGTGTGAGCGCTTTGTGGCTCGCCAGACCTACCCCGGCTTGATTCAGTGGATTGTGGTAAATGATGTGGACGGCAAAGATTGGCAACCGCCGCAACGGCCCGGAATGACGGTTACGCGCATCTTCCCAGAGCCGAAGTGGGGCTACGGTCAGAACACGCTGGCGCGCAACCTGTTGGCGGCGATATCCTGTGTCCAGTTCGACAAGGTTTTCTTTCTTGAGGACGATGACCGCTTTGCCGATACCTACATCGAGACGCTGGTGAAGCAACTCGACCACTTCCCGATTGCCGGCGAAGCTCCAGCCCGCTATTACCACGTGCCCTCCAAGCGCTACCGCCAGTTAAGCAACAACCGCCACGCCAGCTTGTGCCAGACGGCCATCCGCAAATCGTGGCTACCCGTGCTAACGGACATCTGCAATTCGCAATCTTCCGAGTTCATCGACGTGCGGTTATGGCGTAAGGCTTATGAGCCTGGGGCATTGATTGATCTTCGGATGAGCGTTGGCATCAAGGGGCTACCTGGCAGGCCGGGAATCGGCATCGGGCATCGGCCGGAAATCATGGCGGATGCGTGGAAGCCAGACCCGGAGTTGACGGTGCTGAGAGAGTGGATTGGGGATGACGTGCGGATGTATCAGGAGTTCATTCGATGAGCGAAATCCCAGACCCCAACGACCCGAACTTTGTAATCGTGGACGGGCGGCGATTGCAGATCGCTAGATGGCGTGGCCACCGATACTTTATGTGCCCGTTCGTTTACGAATCTGGCGTGCAATGCACATTCGGAGGCTACTGCCTTGAAGTGCTTGACGACCACCGCCGCGGACATGCTCCCGTAGTCAAGCCGGCTCCGCAAATGATGAATACCGGGATTCTTGCGCCAGATGGCCGAGAAGTGCTGCGGGAAGTGAGCGCGGATTTGGCAGGGGCGAGTTTCGCGCCGGAAGATGAGAAATGAGCACGGCCAACGTTGAATTTCTGACACTCGAAGGCGATCCATGTCCTGAGGGGCAGAAGCCGTGCCGGTTCACCTTTCGATGTGTCGGCTATAACCGAGGTCTACCAAAGTTGCTACAGCGCAATAAATGCGCCAATCTCCTCATCGCAGGAACAGCCGATATCAAGCGCGACCCACAAGGGCAGAACGGCGGTCGTCCGCAGTGGGATTGGGGCGGAAACCGCGAAGCACCTACATTTCATCCTTCGATTAACTGCGAGTCCCATTGTGGTTGGCACGGATACATCCGCAATGGTCGTTGCGTCTCCGCTCAAGGGCAAGACGAACCGGAATAGCTCCTTTCAGTTTCACTCACCCCTATGGCCCATCGTGTCACTGCTGCGTCTTTGCACGCCGCCCGCGTCATCCTCAAAGCTTACACTTTAACGGTCAAGCCACCGGAGCGCGTGCCGGTAGGCTACATCGCCAAATTGACCAACAGCGAGAACCATGTAGCCACAATGATCGACATGGTATCGGGCATCTACCGTATCGCTCCCATTCGCTCCGAGGTATGGCACTGGCAACAGAAATTGCGGTTTCACAATGCCCCGCCAGCCCAATTGGCTCAGTTTCTCCGCTCGTTCCTGGAAGTCGTAGACATGATGCCGCATGCCAAAGCGGAAGAGTTGCCGGTAATCGAAGAACCGATAATCCTGACGCGCAAAGAGCAAGGCTCCATCCCACAGCCCGTACCATTTCGCGTTGGTAAGCGCATCGTGGAGCGACCGGCGATTGAAGCGGCAGTGGCGTTATTTCAGTTCTACGATATCGCGCCGCGCGGCCAACGACCGACAAGCCTTGAGTTTGTAGCATACGAGATCAGCCTAGCACTCAACATCCCGGCTGTTTACGCGGCGGCCAGATATGCCAAACGATGTTTGGATGGGCTGAAAGCAGGGACGATAACTGAGTCTACCGTCGCAGATGAGTTTCGAGAGATGGGGGTCTACCTCGTAAGACTTCCGACCTATCAAGAGAATTTGGAAGAAAGCAAATTGCTGGCATAAGAGCCAACCCGCAGCCAGAATCCCAAAGGAGATAAAATGCCGATCATTACGAGTGCCAAGGGCACAATTTTGCAGTTAAGTGATACAGCCTCGCCCCCGTCCTACGTCGGGTCGATTTCTCAGGTCCGCTCCATCAGCGGCCCGACCACCAAACCGCACACCGTGGACATCACGACGCACGATACGCCGCTGAACTTCCGGCGCTTTCTCGCCGTGCTCATCAACCCCGGTGAACTCACCTTCGAGATGAACTGGGCCATCGCCGATCCGACACAGGGATTCAACCAAGGTGGATCCCTTTGGGACCAAATGATCACACTGACGGAGAACAGTTTCAAGATGACATTCCCGAATTCGTTCGGCAGCATGTTGTCCAAGTTCTATCTGTCGGATCATTCATTCAACGTCCCGGTAGACAACGTATTGGCGGTCAAGATCGGGATGCAGTTGACCGATCAGATTACCACTTCGGTGCCGTAGGAACAGGAGCAACAATCAGATGCCTATTGCTGAAACGCGCGTCCCGGTGATGTTGGACCGGGAGCGATTCTTGTGCTTCGACCTCAACGGCATGTGTGCCTACGAGGATGCGACGGGAAAGTTCTTTCTCGATACCGTCGCCGCGCTTCATGATGCCGTGAAGCCTATCGTCGAGGCGCAGAAAGACGGGAAGGTAATCACCGATATCGAGATTGCGCGGAGGGTACCCGTGAAGGACCTCCGCGCGCTGATTTGGGCGGCAGTGCATGAGTACGATAAGCAAGGGGAGCCAGTGTGGCCATTGACGCTGGCGCAAGTAGGCAAGATCATTAAGCCCAAGCCGAAGGCCATCGTTGCTTTGCTGCTGGCCTTTCTGTCAGGGTATAACGCCAACAGCCCAGACACGGAAGAAATGGGGGAATCCCAAGCTCCGTCCGCAACGGCAGTGAACGGAGCGGCGAAGGAGCCGAATCCGCAGCACAGCGTAGTCGCCGCTGGTGGGGGAGACTCTATCGTGTTGCCAGAGGACGCTTTCGCTTAACTGAGGAAGACATCGGGAGATTGACGCTGCGGAAATACTACTTGCTTTCGGGTGAGTGGTATTCGCAGAGGATCTCAGAAGACAGGCGCGATTACTGGCTAATCTGCGCATCGGCGCATTTCGGTGAAGGCAAAGCACCGGAGCCGGGCGAACTATTCCCGCTGCTTGCCGATAGTGGCGCGTCTTCCATGGGCGGCGAGTTGGACGATGAGGCCAGCGCTAATCTGGTGATGGGCACGCTCGCTGGCGCTAGTCCGCAGCAAGCTGGACCGTATTTAGAAAAGGTGTGAGCACTTGGCGGAATCATTAGGTGATTTGATCGTCCGGATGAGGGTGGACTTTGCGGATGCTGCCCCGCAGATGTCCAGCATCACAAAGCATTTGGACGAGATGGGAAAGGCTGCGGCTGTCCTCTCTCCAGATATTGACAATCTAGAGGAAATCATTAAGGCCCTGACAAACCAAGGACTTACCACTACTCAGGCCATGGCCGCGCTTGGGGCGGCCATGAATACTGCATCGGCCACAACCTCTCAAGCGGCGCAATCCATCGGGACAATCGCACCATCTCTTGCTGCTACCGCTCAAACGGCCACAAGTGCTGCGACTCCAATAGCGAACGTAACTGCAGCACTGGCACCGATACCGCAAGCAGCCCAAGCGGCGGCGACTTCGACGCAGCAATTACAGACAGCCCTTCTCCAAACATCTAGATCAGCCAACTTAACGATTGGACAGGTGCGTGGACTACTCAATAGTGTTCTGGAGTTCACGGGGATCACATTAAGCGTTGCTGCCCTGAAGAGTTTTATTTCTGAATCCATCAACGTATATGCTGCAACCGAACGTGCCCAGTTCGGCATTGCGCAAATGCGCGGCAGTGCAAGCGAAGCGGCGGCGACTATTGATGAGTTGAAGAAAACCTCGATGGACTTGGCGGTGCCATTCACTTCTCTGGTGGAAGCATCGCAGAAGATGGCGGCGTTCGGATTCAGTTCCCGACAGACGACAGAAGCCATTCACGCTCTAGCCGATGCATCGGCGGTGTTGCCATTCAGTTTCCAGCAAGTAGCCAATTCTCTTGAGAATATCGCCTTTAGCGGGATGGCTGGCGCGCGTCAATTGCGCCAACTCGGTATCAATAGCGAAGACCTCGCCAAGGTGATGGGGGTTTCGGTAGAGGCCGTATCGAAGGACTTTAAGAGACTTACCGAGGCAACCCGTGTAGGCGACCTAATTGAGGCCATGGACAAGTTCTCAGGTTCGGCAGAAAAGGCTGCTGAGTTGACATCCGGTAGTCTCATACGGATGCAGAATGCATGGACTTTGGCCCTCAATTCTGTAGGTGAGGCGCTTGCTCCAGCGCTTACAGCAGTAGCGAAATGGGTTACAGAAGTAGCCTTTACATTCGAGATCGGAGTACGTTCACTCCGTACTTTCGTTCAGGAAATTAAGGGGCTTGGGCAGGCAGCGGCGGATGTGATGACCCACAACTACGGGTTAGCAGCCGTAGAGTTGGAGAATCTCAGAAAACTGGATGCGGATGCGCTGAAGGAAATCCAGGGGCTAATCGCAGCACACGAAAAGGCTGCGGAGGTAATCTCCAAGCCTGAGCATGTCCCACAAATAAAGATTGCCGAACCGGTAGCAGCGCAGAAAGCGGCTTTTGAGCAAGAAGAAGCGCTGGCCAAGACGCAATTGGAAATCAGAAGGCTTTTGTATGAGGAAGACGCCAAAGAACGCGGGCTAACGCAAGCGCAGCAACTCGCGCAACTCCAGGCATTCAATAAACAGGAGTACGACATTGTTGCCGATGGCATCGCTAAGAAGATTGCCTTGGAGCGGCAGGCCGGCAACGATGAGGCAGTGGCGTCCCTCGGGACGCAGTTGCAGGCTGCCAAGGATAAGCTCGCTACCGAGGATGTTAAAGCCGCCATCAAGGTATCTGAAGAAAAGCGTAAAACCTTTGAGCAGACTGTCAAGGATCATGTTGAGTCCCTCAATAAAGAGTTGTCCTACGAGCGCGAGATTTCAGACCACATCCGCGAACTGAACGTTAAACTAGAAGAGGATCGCACTAAGGCCGATGAGGAGGCCATTAAAGGCGCGCAACAGCATAGCGTTAGGGTTCTCGAATCGCAGCGCAAGGCGGCTGAAGAGGAAGCCTCACTCCATCAGATCACGGCATTTCAAAAACTCGCCGTTGACCGACAATTGGACGCTCAAGAGGAAGCGATAGAGCGCGCGGCCATCGCTCGCGAAATCGCATTGCTGGACAATCAGTACACAGCCGACACCAACTACGCATCCAAGCGACAGGCGCTTGAGAATCAACTGCAATCGCTTCAGGACAAGCGGTTGACCGGCGGCGCTAAGGACGCAGTAAAGGAAGACGCGGAAGCCTACAAAGTGTTGGGCGTGGAGAGCGATAAGGCGCTCACTACTCAGATTGCGGAAACGGCTGAGGCTATCGACCGGCTTCGCGCGATTAACGCGCCTATTGCTGAAATCAATGCAGGGCTTGAAAAGCAGTTGGAATTAGAGATCAAACTTGCACTCCAGCGTGGGCAAGATGCGTCTGGGTACATCGCCCAGTTGGCGCTCATCCAAACTCAGATGAAGGCGCAAGAGGATGCGAGCAAAGGGTTAGGCGCATTCGCCGTGGATGCGCAGAAAACCTTCAACGATGCCTTTGACAAGATTGGGGCTGGCCTTGCGAATGCCGCCACGGCAGGCAAGAACTTCGACCGTGACATGCGGCAAGTCTTCAAGTCCATCGAATCGGAGGCCACGCGGTTGGTAGCGAGTACGGTATTCTCTCGCCTGCGTTCGCTTATTGTGGGGCTGCTGCCGGGTGGGCAGGCCAGTAGCGGTACGCTAGATGCGCTGAAGTCTTTGCCGCAGTCGAGCGGCGCTTTCTCAGCGGCGCTTTCGCCGGCAGCAGGGGCGGCTGGATTCGCTGGAACCTCTGCTGGAGGCACGGCTGTCACTACGGCTATCGCAACGCAAACCGCTACATTGACCTCTGCAATTACAACAAGCTCAACGGCTATCGTGACCGGAATCGGAACTGAAATTACGACAGCCACATCGGCGATTATTGCGGCAATCACGGCAGCGGGGGCAGCAGAAAGCGCATCGTCTCTTGGCGGCGGAATACTCGGAGGACTACTGAAGGTTGCGCCAGCAATCCCATTGGCCGCTTCTGGCGCTGATGTGCTGTCCACTGGGATGGCTGTGATCCACGCTGGCGAAAAGATCCTCAACAAAGACGAAGCATCAGGCTACCGCGCCATGCAAGCGGGCGGAGGTGGCAGCGGAAGCTATCAGGTTGGGGAAATCCACGTCCATGCCCACGGGGTAACCGATCCTGACGTGTTCGCGCGGACGATTGCGAAGAAACTGCCGTACTACCTGAAGTCTACAGGGAATCAGTTTAGCCCGAATTCGAGGTAGCGCGGCGGTTTCGCTCGTAGGCTGACATGAAGTCCAAGCACTTCCGACACCGGCATCCCTGTCGGTAGCGTGCGTGCGTGGCATGTTCAGGTTCCGTGCGGGGGCGACCACCATTGTGGCCCCCCCCGTTTGGTTTTGCGTAGGGATTGGATGTGACGGGCGCGGGAGGGAGTGAGCATTTAACGCCACGCCTCGCAGTCCAAGACCTCGTTGTCAGCGCGTTTCGGCAAAGACTCTAGCGCGGAAAGGATCTCCGCTACACCGTCGGTCGCCCGGATCTGGCCAACCGTGTAGAAGCGCTTGGCGTTGTCGATTTTGCGAGTGGCAAAGCAAGCCACAAAATTACCGGTCTCATGGTCATAAACAGCCTCTACCGGCGTGATTTCATTTCCGTATCTGGTGCTTATCATCTTTTGGTTTCCTCCGACCTATCGGGTTTCGGCCCGGTGAACCAGCCGGGCCATCATCAGGGAGGGGTTTAGCGGAGTTGATCCTTGTACCATTCAAGGAATTCAGATTTAACCGGACTTTGATCGTAGTTTGAGCATACGCGAGTATATTCGCGCCACAGTTCATAGACTTGTTCTGGAGTTTTCGGCATCTGGCATGCCGATCCGGTTTCGCGGAGAAATTCACGAAACTCCGCGCAAACAGTAGAAGGGATGGCCGGCCCAAGTTGGCTATCCAGCGATGCGGCCATTTCTTTGGTCCACTTCAATTTGGTGTGCCATTCGCCACAGGCCCAAGTGTTGCTGTCGATGACTTTGTAGTGCAGCCGGAAGCCGCCCGATACGGGAACGATTCGGTAGTCGGCTTTCGAGGTACCAGCGAGGTAGCTCGGCTTGTCGTTGACGGAGTTCGGTTCGCGAGTCCAGATCATTTGAGGCTCTCCTTGTTATGCAGCCAGTTTCGGGCCGATCCAGCGCAGCAAATGGCTGGCGTCCTCGGTAATCAACCCCGCGCCTTTCAGGTTGCGCAGAATCGACTGGTAACCTTCCAGCGTGACGCGGCCAACCAGCGCAGCGTATACCGTCCAGCTCGGTGCTTCGCCGCATTCGCGTATCGTCTCGGCCACGGCTATCATGATAGCCAATAGTTGTCAAGCCATAAAAAATGTCCACCACCGCATGGCTCATCATCAACGAGCCTTCCCCCTTAGGCCCCACCGACCAAACAGGCCGTCTGGACTTCAGTGAAGGCCAGAAGCACTCGTTTAACCTGACATCCTTGCAGCGCGGCACGGCGGATATCGCCTTGCGCGTGCATCAGGGGGATACCTACAAGCCGACCATCGGCTGCGAGGTGTTCCTTTACGATCAGACTGTTTCTGGTGACGTGCCCGTGTTCGTGGGCACTATCGACCGCGTGAAGCTGGCGTGGGAGAGTGCTGGCGGCGAGCAGATTTTCCATCTTTCATGCGTGTCGCTGGAATCGACGCTCGATACCATCCGCATCCCACCAACGATTGCATACTCCGGGCAGTCATGCGGATTCATCGTTACCGATTTGTTCAACAAGCTGATGACGGCAGGTAGCCCGCTGATTCAGCTCGGCTCCATTGACCCGACGAACGTTAGCGCGATTCCTTCATCGGTAACCTTTCCCAACTGGCCTACCCTGTGGTCCGTCATCAAGCAATTCGCGGCGCTGAGCGGTTTCATCTGCGGCATTGACATCACCACAAGCCCGCTGCCAAGCCTCTACTTTAACCTGCCAAATACGACGCCTTCCCCGTTCACTCTTGCGAGCGCTGATCTTGAATGGCTCTCAATGGAGTGGGAGCAAAACCGACAGGATTACCGCAACCGTCAGATTTTGCAGATCAACCCGAGTGCGTTTGCCCAAAGCTCGGAATTGTTCCTGTCATCATCATACGGTGCCTTGCCAGCCTATTTCCAGCTTCTGCGGCCACCGAGTCAAGTAACCTTTGCGTGGACGACGCAAGGTTCACAAAGTCAGCAGACTGGCACATTCACTGGCGCTGGAACGGATGGCGACACGATTACTATCACCTACCCAACCGGCAGCAGTTCGCCATACACATGGCAACCGAACAGCCCATATCAGGTGGGCCAAATCATCATTGACCCTGCCGGCCACACGCAACAGGTGACGCACGTCAGTTCTCCCACCAGCAACTTTTCCGGGCCAACGATGCCATCGTGGAACGACACTGGCGGCACAACCAGCGACTTCGAATTGGTATGGCAGGATCTTGGAATCCAGCAGGGTGGCGTCTATACACTGAAGACCGTTCTCGATAACACGCAATGGGGCCAAGTGCTCATCGGGGCGAATGCCGCGGCGACGGCACAGAACTTTGTCGATGCGCTGAACTCCATGCAAACGCGGGCTGGCGTGGAATTGGCTGGTGTCACATTCAGCTTGCCAACATGGGAAAACCCGCTGGTTAATGCTTCAGTCGTGAGTGGCGGGCAAATCCGAGTAGTCAACAAACCGGCCGGCGCCTATTCAGCGGCGCTTGCGTCCACATCATCTTCGTTCTCGTGGCTGCATCCTTCGACATCTGGCGGAGGAGTAAACAATACCGCACCGCTTTCGGTTGCCATCAATGGGCAGTCGGCTAGCGCTAACCTTTACTACACTCCTGGGCAAACGCAGATTGCGCTGGCATCGGTACCGAGCAATACTCCGGTCCTTTCACGCGACGTTCAGGTTCAATACACGCGCCTTGGCGGCGATTCGATTGTGGTTGAGGACACGTCTGCTGTCACTGCCCGCGCTGTCATTGAAGGCGGCACAGGAAAGTACCAGCAACTAAAAACGAACACTGGTATTGCGAGCAACGTAACGGGCTTAGCCGAAGCGCAGCAGGCGTTGGCGGCCTACTTGCCGATCCCTGTCCTGTTCACTTTCAGCACGTTCATTGCAGGACTCAAGCCAGGGCAATACTTGAGTATCGCTCTGGATAACTCCAATCCGGAAGGCGTCGGAGCATTGGTAGGCTCAATCGGGACGCCGAAGAGCTACGTTGTTCAGGAAGTCTCTGCGGACTTAGTGCCCATCAAGGCCGGCCTGCCGATGCCTGGTAGCGGCCATTACTCTTACTCCGTAACGGTCATTGACGTAGCGCAGATCGGTTCGTGGCTGGACTTTTGGCAGGACTTGATTGGCGGCGGCGGTGGCGCGGAGATTGTTGGCGGTTTATCCGGTGGCGACCTTGCTACCTCTGGGGGTCTGACCACTACACCACCGGCTATCGTCTCAATTACCGCAGTGCTCACCTACGTGCTGGTGGGCAACGATTCAGGTGTGCAAATCAGCGGCGTAATCACGCTGCCGACCACCGACCCATCGTACAGTTTGCTCGACTCCATCATCGTCTCGGCATTCCCTCCAGGGACATCATCCACCGCTCCGGCCGGCCAGGGCGGCATCGTACTGAACGGTATCCAAAGCATCACTGGGACGACAGTTAATTACACGCTTCAGCCGATTTACCCGCTGCCGACAACAGATCAACCGAACTGGACTGTTGAGGGAATCTCACAGGGCATCGACGGTGTGACGGCTGCGGCGGTAGCCTCTAGCCCATTCACAGTTGACTCTATCAAGATCACTGCTGTAACGGCAACCGAGACAGCGCGCTACATCGACCTCACGGATCAATCTACCCATGCGGTCATCACGGTTACACCAACGCCAAATCATGCTGGCATACCTTATGTAGCGACCATCTGGTTTTTCTTCCGTTACAGTTCTGGCACCGCGCCTGCCTTCTATTGGGTAGGGTGGTTTCCATTTACCGGCACATCCTCACCGATTGACTTTCCGCTGTGGAATGGCCCAGCGGTCAATTTCCAGTGCGCCATCGTTCAAGGTTCATGGGGCGGAGATGGGCCAACCGCGCTCACGCTCGCCGATATCACGGCGTTGGTTGCGCCTGCCGTGGTCGAACTGAGCTCGCCGTTTTCAGAAGTAATTGAGCCTCCGATTGCTGGCGGGATCTCATTCTCCGTCACAAATGGACAAGGGTTGACGCCTACTCCGGACAACATCTACGGAGGCATCAACTCTCTTGGTAATCCCTATGCTGCTGTGCTGGTGAACTACACCCCACCGGGCAATGGAGATCCTAATTGCTGGTATTACCAGTCAGTCCTTCAGTGGGGGAGTTACGATGGGACCACATTCACGCAAGGTGATCCTGGCGGAGTCTCGAATCCATCGAGCTATCAACTCGGCGTGCAGTGCGTAAACAACGGGGCTACGCAATCGTGGAGCACGCAAGGCATTGGGCCTGGGTTGTACATCAACTACCCATCGCCAAACGCAATGTCGAGCGCGAATCTGCCAATCCAATGGATTCTATTCGAGTGGTACGGGCTGAATAGAAATAGCACGAATGGCGCTACCCCGTGGGATGGAAGCGATCCAAACACTATTCTTCAGACGCAGACTTTCTTTCTCCACGTTGGGCAAGGCTACACCGAAACCAGCAATGCCAACATGGTTGCTAACCCGTTTACTCCTACCACGGGAAGCAACCCTGGACTGATTGGCTGGAACGTCACATCGAATCCTAGCAACGTCTCTGTCAACAGCAACGGTCAGCTTGAGATTGTCGATAACGCCACGATTCAAGAGCAAGTCCCGCATTCGCTGAAGACCTCGCAGTCCTTCACGCTGGAATTCGACCTTGCGTGCGATGCTGGAAAGCCTGGGACGTTCACAGCCAACTTGCTCGTCACGGCTGTAGGCGGCGGCACGGCAACGTATCCACTAGTCGGAGTTGCTGGCACGCTGCCTGCATTCAACACCAACATTCTGACAGCGACAGTAGCGCTACCGAAAGCAGCAAACATCCGTGTCCAGTTCGTGGCATCTGGCGATGCTTCGAGCGGCCTGAACTGGTACGTGGAAAATGTGCTGCTAGTCCAGCAAGTCAAGGTGGGCGGACCGATCTCAGTCAATACCTCCGGGCAACTCACGCTTGCGGTGGCGGGCGTCACGAGCACGTATTTGGCGGCGGCATCGGTAGATGCAACCAAACTTGCTGCTGGTGCTGTCACGAATGCAGCCATTGCGCTCAATGCCGTCAACGGCAACAATCTGAACAGCGCTGGAATCAGCCAGGTATTCACTGGCGCGGTAGTGTTGAGCGAAGGCAGCGGCAATCCGGTGATGGTGCTCACCAACAGCGGATTATCGCTGTTCGGCGCGGCCAATGGACCTGGAACTGCTGGACTCACGAATTATCCGTTCGTTCAAATCCAGAATACAGGAATGTTGATCTATGGTGGCATTGGTAGTAGCACAGGCGCGGCAACGTTTATCAATGCGACTGGCGTGCTCCTATCTTCGGCAACCACAGGTTCAGGTACTCCCAATTTCAGTCAGCCGTACACCTCAATTTCGGCATCGGGAACACTCATTTCCTCCGGTTCCGGTGGTTCCTCTGTTTCCATCACTCCGGGCCAGTTGCGCATCTATTCGGTGGACGGAGACACTACACACCCGTACATCAACATCAATGCGACCACGGGCATTCAGATTACAAACAGCGTAGGCACGATGTCGCTATCGGCCACCGGGTTTTCGATTGCTGTGTTCAGTGGGGCGAACATCGTTGCGACTGGTGGCACGATGAGCCTCACCGGGAATGCCGGAACGGTAACCATCAACGGTACGGACTCTGGCATCCCTGGAGTGAGCCTATTGCTTCGAGTTCCAGGGCCGGCCTCAATTGACACCCTGTATGTGAGGGATGTGCAAACATTCAATTCTCCTGGTGGGTTTATTGCTAGCTACACGGGTATCATCTCCCTGTCTGGGCACAAGTTCTATTTTGCCAACGGAATTCTGTACAACTACATCTAAACTTATGCCAAACATCAAGAAAATCGACTTCACCATTGTTGAGCGGAAGCTCGTAGAGTACGCATGGGCAGAGTACATGCGTGCCGTTCAATTGGTCGCAGAAGCTCACCCGGAACTTCCCAAGAACGTGCAGATCAACGTAGACGAGAACCGGACTGGATTTCTCGTGCCTATGCCAGATGAACCGCAGGCCATCACACCCGATACAGTGCTCCCGCCAACGCCACCCACGCGCCATGTTCGGCCCAATGGAATCGTAGACGTTACTCCTCAGGTCTAAATGCCGCAAGGCCAAATCGGAACCCCCTTCTTCAAGGTCCAGCTTGGCATCGGGACCACCGGACCAACGGGACCTTCTGGTGGTCCGACTGGCCCTGGTGGCGCGACCGGCCCAACCGGACCAACCGGCCCTGCTGGCGGCCCTTCTGGCGCAACGGGACCGACTGGCCCTACAGGTCCGTCTGGTGGTCCTCCTGGACCAACCGGTCCAACTGGATTTTCCGGCACTGGTCCGACTGGACCAACGGGACCGGGCGGTACCGGACCCACCGGGCCTACTGGTGCGCACGTCACCGGACCTACCGGCCCGACAGGTCCTGGCGGGACTGGACCGACAGGTCCCACGGGGCCGACATCAAGCACGGGTCCTACGGGTCCATCTGGCCCTATGGGCTACACAGGTAGCACAGGTCCCACTGGACCAACAGGCGCACTAGGCCCTGTTGGTGTTGGCATTACTGGCCCTACCGGGGGAATCGGCCCAACCGGTCCAGCGTCTACAGTCACCGGTCCAACGGGAAGCACAGGACCGTCTGGAGGTCCGACCGGCCCAACCGGACCAACCGGAACCGCTGGCGCAAATGGCCCAACAGGTCCAGCAGGTGGTCCCACCGGGCCGACCGGTGCCAGCGCGGCGTGGATCTGCGATGAGATTCCAGCGGGTACGCAAGATGGCGTCAACATCACGTTCTCGCTGAGCCAAAACCCTAATCCAAGCAACTCCCTCCTGCTGTTTCTCAATCGCGCCGCGCTAGATCAAGGCGTCGATTACAACCTTGCTGGAAACACCATCACGTTCAGCGGCCACGTGCCGCCGAATGCGGGGAATGTTCCGCCTGATACTTTTCTCGCGTGGTACCAAATCCTAGGCGGCGGTGTCGGTGGTCCCACTGGTCCTGCTGGCCCCACCGGTCCATCCGGCGCTGGCGGTACCGGGCCAACAGGACCAACCGGCCCTGCTGGTCCAGCGGCTCTCGGCGCAACTATCTTTTCGACCGATGCCGATGCAACCGTAACCAATACTCCTGCTGAAACAACTTTACTCGGCTCCTACACCGGAAATCCAGTTATCGCAGCCAATACGCTCACTGATGGCATGGTGATCCATGTCAGGGCACAAGGCTATTTCTCCGTTGCAAGCTCATCCGAGATCTTTACTATAAGAACCTACATCGGCGCGAGCAATGTTGTAATCAGTGTTGCCTTGGTGGCTGCCACGCCAAGCAGCGGAGCCAATTATCCCTTCGTTCTCGATGCCGTTCTGACGTGCCGCGGAACGGGGGCTTCCGGCTCGATTGCCTCTTGCGGGTTTCTCTTCTACGGGATCAATAGCAACACCTTAGAAAAGAGCAACTATATCAACACATCGCCTGTCGCCGTGGACTTCACGAGCGCGCAGACGATGAACGTCACGGCGCAGTGGAACGGCACGTTCTCTGCAAATTCGATCACTGCCACCAACGTAGCAGCATGGTATCCGGGTGGCTCGGGAAGCGGCGGAGGTGGAACGACCGGGCCAACAGGACCAACCGGCCCAAGCGGTGGTCCCACAGGCCCGACAGGACCCACTGGAAGCGGTAGCACTGGCCCCACAGGACCGACCGGGCCAACGGGCGGCGCATCTACAGTAACCGGACCAACAGGGCCTACCGGACCTGGGGGCACAGGGCCGACTGGACCAACCGGCGCAGCAAGCACTGTCACAGGTCCTACAGGTCCACCAGGAACCGGCCCTACGGGTCCTACAGGACCAGGAAGCACGGTTACTGGGCCTACAGGACCTCCAGGTAGCCAAGGCCCCACAGGGCCAACTGGCGCCGCCTCAACGGTGACAGGACCAACTGGCCCGACTGGCACATCAACTGGCGGCCCCACGGGTCCCACTGGGCCAGCGGGCACGAACGGTTCCACCGGACCCACGGGACCGGCAGGAAGCAACGGCCCAACCGGGCCTACGGGTCCAACAGGCTCAGGCGCGACTGGCCCCACAGGACCGACCGGGAGCGGTGGTACAGGCTTTACCCACGATACCTACTTCACTGGACCGGGGCCGTACACGCCGCCGGTTACGCCAACGTCGGCTAACTGGGTGCTCTTCAATGGAAGAAAAATGAGACTCGGGACATCGACAACATACGATTGGTATATCAGCGGTAGCACGTTTTCGGTGAACTTCACTATCTATGCTGGAGACACAATAGAGATCCTGCAATGATTAACAAAGAGAAAACCCGCCGGATTGCTGGTCTCCTGTTGGGGCTATTTGCTCTCCTGTTCTGCACTTTCCAATTGACCCAAATCAATTGGATTACGGAAATCCGGTTGACACCATGGTTTGACGTTCGCTCCTACGGCGCGAAGTGCGATGGCTCGACCGATGACACATCAGCGATTCAATCGGCTATCAATGCAGCGGAAGCCTATGGTATCGGCAATGGGCCGTACTCTTCTGGCCACGTTCTGCTTTGCACTGGTGTGAGCATCGTTGGTGGCTCCGGTACAGCTACCGCGCTTCAAATCAAAACGCCAATCCATTTCGGCGGCGCGGCGGGGCGCAACAACAGCGTATTGCGCAAAAACGCTAGCGTCACTGGCGGCACTCTAATCAACGTTTCGATGCAGTATACCGTCACTACGGCAAGTTGGGCCAGCAGCGTAGCCACGTACACTATTGGAGCGCACACGCTATTCGTCGGACAGCACGTAGCAATTGAGAACGTGAGTCCATCTGGGTACAATCCGGGCGCACTTTCCATTGTCACGGCCATCACGAGCACCACGTTTTCTATTGCGATGGCTAGCAATCCAGGTGGCTACAGCAGCGGTGGAACGGTCATCCCATCGAACTACCCACCGAACGGTCCAGACCTCAGCGACTTCCTGCTTGATCTTGTTTCTACGGACGCTGTAACGACCGGCATCAACCTTGAATTTGTGGTGAACGGTCGTGTTCACAATATTGGCGTTTATGGCGGCTCCTACGGTATCTATGCTTCCAGTGATGGTGGGACGTGGATTTCCGGAAACAATGAACTGATAGGTCAAGGTATTGACGGGATCTATTGGCAACTAGATCAATCGGCCAGCCCTGTATTTGCCACGGCTGGAGAAAACCATGTACTTGACACTCACATCTCAGGTCCAGGATGGCCAGCGTACTCGGTGAACTACGGCCCCGGCAGGGCAGCGCTGGAAATCGTCAAATCGAGCACTGGAGACGTGGGCGGCTTCTACGTCAATAACCTTCAGGTGAACTGCTACTATTCGCCATACGCAATCTTGCTCAACGGTCCTGGGGCGAGCGGCGCGAACATCGCAGAGTTCTTCACCTACATTGACCACAGCAAGTTTGATGGTTGCGGCATCAATATGCCGATCAGTTCAGCCAGTTGGTCGAGTGGCACTCTCACAGTCAACACGGGTTCCGCTCATGGTCTGATAAGCGGGCTGACGTATCCGATTGTGGTCTACGGGGCGAGTCCAGCGGCCTACAACAGCGCGTGCTTGGCGACAGTCACGAGTACTACGCAGATTACTTGTCCGATGAGCAACAATCCATCCGGTTATTCGAGCGGCGGATACCTTGCGACCGGGGTAGTCCATACGCACAACGCGGCCAACATTCGCGTGTCGAACACGTGGATGTTCAATGGAGGCAACGGTACGGGCACTGGTGGCCTGAACGGAGCCATGGACTTTACTGACAATATCGAGTTCCACGATAACGAGACTGGCGGTTTCGCTGGCGGCACGACGCCAGCCTGTTTCTTTGGGCTGTTCCACGGCTCCGAGTGGATGTTCTTTATGAACAACGACTACGCCAATTCGGGGAACATGTTTTGCTTCGATCAGGTTGCAGGCGTAGCCGGATTGACGATTAGTAATGAGCACGCACAGAACAATGGGACCACGCTGAACGTTGCGTCTGCTTCCGACCTGCCGTACCTCACGGCGGCACTCAACGCCACCAACAACGTCCAGCCGGTTTTCGCTGCGCCGAGTATCATCACAAATGGAACTAGTGGCATCACTCAATCGGTTCAAATGCAGGACATTGCTACCGGGAACGCATCCGGTATGCGCGAGATGGCGGGTTCTGTAGGAGGCATCGAATTTCTCCCGAGTGGGTTTGCGCATCCAATCCTGCAATTGCTGAACAACTACCACGTGTGGCCTACTGGCGCGGCTCCAACAATTTCCACATGCGGTAGCGGCGCGAGCGTCACCGGGTCAGACACCACAGGGTTCTTTACGACCGGTAGCGGCACGGTTACCAGTTGCACGTTGACGTTCAACCACGCTTTCACTGGCCTCTACTACGCCGATGTCCACAGCGCAGCGGGCGGTACCGTAGGCTACGCCGCTGGAAACAGTTCGGTAACGTTTACTGGCCTCTCCGCCAGCACTTCGTATTACTACCTCTTTCTGGGCAATTAGCCCATCCCGCCTTTTGGTGGTATCCTGTTCCCTGAAGGCCGCGCCGATGCGAGAACACCGGCACGGCCAGCCAGCACGCTCCATAGGAGGGAGCAACGATGGCTCAAGAACAGGATAACGCACGCTGCGCCGCCCTCACACCAGCCGACGCCAAGTTCTCACGTTATCGTCCTGAAGGACGTTTTCAATGTAGATTACAAGGCGGTCATAAAAGCCATCACATAGCACAACTCGCCCCAAGTATCTACTGGTCTTGGAGCGATGATGGGAAAGTGCGCGCTTCAATCGGTCTTACTGGTCCATGGGGTACGGATGCGTCGAGGGCGACGCTTTGCTCCACCATCTTGGGGGATGGACGGCACTGTCCTTCTGGGACCGTTCTGTGGACCGAAGAGGCGGATGCAACAGTACGTACTTCGCAGAAGGTGAATATACGTTTGAGCAGATGGTTGAAATGGCAAAGACAAGATTCGCCGAGCGATGGAATCGGATGGCCTTTACTGTGAGGCTTACCAGATGAACTTCTCCGTTGTGATGATCGCCAAGAACGAAGCGGCCACGCTGCCGCGCCTGCTAGAGTGCTTGAAGGAATTTCGCAAGCGCGGCGGCGAAGTGGTGCTCGTGGACACTGGGTCAACAGATGGCACTGTGAAACTGGCGGAAGAATCTTGCATTAATGTCTTGTCTGGTGGTCCGCAGTTTATGCACACCGTGCTGCTAGATGAGGCCGACGACCTGAACAATCGCTTTATTGTGAAAGGTGAACCGCCAGCAATCAAGGCTGGTGATCGGTTCTTCGATTACAGCGCAGCGCGGAACTTTGCAGGACAGCAGGCATCGAACAATTGGATCTTTATGCCGGATTGCGATGAAACGTTGCCGCACTTCGACATTGACGCGCTGGAGCAAATGATTGCACAGCCAGATACTGAGCAAATCCTGTGCAACTACGTCTACAGCAGCGATGAGTACGGCAATCCGCTGATCCAGTTTGACCGGGAACGCTTTTACGACCGACGCAAAGTCAGGTGGGTGAACTTTATCCACGAGCATCCTGTTGGCAATGCCGCGAAGATTAAGCGCGCGCCGGAATCGGTGCTTTCGATGGAGCACCACCCGCAGCACCAGGGGCACGCAAGCGACCTGCCAGGACTAATGGTGGACCTCAGACTCAATCCGAACAACGACCGCAACACGCATTACCTTGCGCGAGAATTGATGTTCAGTGGGCGCTATCGTTCGGCAATCTGCCAGTTTCAGCGGCATATCGAAATGCCGGCGTGGCCAATTGAGCAAGCGCAATCGCTCATCTACATCGGGGAGTGCTGCCAGAAGCTCGGGGACGATGAGCAAGCCTTGGAGTGCTGGCATCGCGCATTCGCAAAGGACCCCACGCGGCGGGAAGCGCTGATCCGACTCGCAGAGTACTACTACACCAAGCCGGGGCACGCTGGGCAGTGCGCGGCCTATGCGGCGGCCAGTTTGACGGTGCCGCTCGTGGGCTACTACATGAACAACCTGAGGCACTACGGCGCAGTGCCTCACGAGATGCTGTACGCCAGCCTGTGGTGGTTGGGAGATAAGGAAGGATCGACGAAGCACTGGCAGGAAGCCCTGTGCTACGAGCCAAAGAATCCGAAGTACCTTGAAGACGGTGAGAGGCATTTCGCGGAAGTCATCAAGAAAATCCCCATCGCCGATTGGGCCGAAAAATGGAGGGAACTAGATGTAGAGGGATGTGATACCAATGGGGCCACTATCCCTCTTGGGCCAGTGGCCTGGGTACCCGATCCGCGCATGACAGAAGTCGGACATTCCCTGCCGTCATTGCCGGCCACTCCAACTCAGTCCCGTAAAGACACGCCACCAGCGGATACCAAGAAGCTATCAGTAAGAAAGTGCCTATGCTTCATCTCCAGCAAGGAGTTTCTGCCGCAGACGATGCTGGCAGCCGAATCGGCTCAGCGATGTAATCCAAAGTATTTCGCAGTTCTGCTAACTGACGCAGCAAAGTCTGAGTATGGCGGGATCTTTGACCATGTCCTCAATCCCTCCGACTTGGGGCTTTCTGATGTCCTGAAAATCTGGGGTGTCGTCGGGCGCCCGCGCATCATGCAATACGCACTGGAAGCGCGCGGCTTCGATATTGCGGTTTTCCTCGATGGCGACACGTACACCTACGGCCCATTTGTCGAAGTGGAGCGCGAAATAGCGGCCGGCGCATCCATGCTGGTGACGCCACACACAATGGTCCCGTATCCCGATGATGGCAAATGGCCACGGATGCAGGAGTGCCTAAACCTTGCGGGCAACTACAACAGCGGTTTCTTCGCGGCCACGCCAGCGGCGCTCCCATTCATCCGCTGGTGGGGAAACCAGACGGCGGCCTACCCACAAATCGACCCTGCGAAGCATCTTTACAGCGAGCAGTCTTGGCTGCGGTACGCGCTGGACTTCGATCCGAGAGCGAGACTCCTACGCCATCCCGGTTATAATGTCGCTTTCTGGAATATCTGTGATCGCGACGTTAAGCCAATCGAATGTTGGGATCACGGTGGATATCCCAAAGACTACACTGTCAACGGCGACTTCCTGCGGGTGATGCACTTCGCCGGGGGCTTCAAGAAGGACACGCCGCCGGAGAGAATGACGCCATACCAGGACCGGCATGTGCTTGCGCCTGATGACCCGCGATTGCAGATTTACAAGGATTATCAGGAATTGCTGCCATAACTCATAGATATAACTACGAGTTATCAACTTGCGGCCCGGTTTCGAGAGGAGCCGGGCCGTAGTGTTTTGTGGATGGCGGAAATTATTTCTTGACACAAAGCGGTAATGGTGGTAAAAACGGTAACGAGCATGAGTAAGCCAAGAGAGCCTGGCAGGTTTTTAACATTGCGGGTGAGGGTTCCTGCCGATCTGAACTGCGAGATTGAGCATGTGAGCATCGACAGGCAATTGCCGAAGAGAGACATCATCGTGCTTGCTCTCAGGGCTGGACTTCCAAGGGTTAAGGGAGACCGATAATGGCGGAATTTCTTGGACAGGCGAGGCCATCCAAAATTGAGACTGATGCCGATAGCGGATTCAACGCTATGGGCAAGCCAATCCCGATTACCAGCTACGCCGCCGCAATCGAACGATGTGACCGGGAGATTGCGTGGTGTGAAGCCTACGACGGGCCGGATAAGTTCGGCGCACTGTGGGGCGAACTGGACTGGAGAGCGGAACGTGAACTTTTACAACGGGAGCGGGATGCCATGCTGAAGCCATACTACAACGAAGACGGCATCACGATCTATCACGGCGATTGCAAGGAAATCCTATCGTATCTGCCAAAAGTGGATTGCGTCATCACTGACCCGCCCTACGGCCTTCAGGCGTTAGCGGGAAGCTACGGCAGACACGGCGATGTGATCGCTAACGACTTGGATTGTGCGGTGCGTGATTGGCTTATCGGTGCCACCAACAAGCCAATGCTGATCTTCTCAACCCCACGGCTACCAGAGCCTCCGGGCGATTGGGATTACAGGCTGGTTTGGGATAAGGCTGAAGGTGGCCTAAACGGGGGGCCGTGGCGTTATAACCACGAGCCGATCTTCGTGCGGGGGGCTGGCTGGCGTCGGGTAGATGATGGCTCCTTTTCGATCCTCCGATTTAGGACGGGTAACGGATGCGTGGGGCGTAACCAGCACCCGCACCGTAAGCCGTTGCCCTTGTTGGCATCCCTCATGCGCCATGCGCCGGATGGCGTGATCTTGGACCCCTTCATGGGCAGCGGAACCACATTGCTGGCCGCAAAGCAGTGCTACCGAAGGGCCATCGGAATCGAGATTGAAGAGAAGTATTGCGAGATCGCTGCCAAGCGGTTATCGCAGTCGGTCTTGCCGCTATGCGAACTCGTAGCGGAGCCGGAACAGATCAGTATGAACACCGGATTTGAGTGTGTTCCGCCACAGCAAAATCCGTAGAGAGAACTAAATGAATGAGAGCGAACAATGTACGAAGCGACACAACGAAATCCGGAAAGCCCAGACTTTTGGCTGTGCTTCTGGCTGGATAAACATGTTCACCATTTTCTTCGACCTCGAAACCGGCGGCTTGCTTGACACGCAACCGGACATCCAGTTGGCGGCAATTGCCGTTGACGATTCAGGCACGGAAGTCTCGCAGTTTGAGGCCAAGTTGCAATTCAACGAAGTCGATGCCGATCCCGAAGCGCTGAAGATGAACGGCTACGACCGCGAAGTCTGGAAGGCTGAAGCCATCCCGCCAGCGGATGCCGTGCGCAAGTTCTCGAAGTGGATGGAGCCATACCGGTCGATTGAGATGATCTCGAAGCGAACGGGGAATCCGTACAGCATGGCGCGGTTGGCTGGCTACAATGCGCTGACGTTCGATTTTCCGAGGCTACGACGGTTGTACGGTGATCAGTTCTTTCCGTGCAGCTACCACGTGTTGGACTGCCTGCAATTGGCCGCCTGGAAGTACTTCGACCGCGCAGACAAGCCGAACAACCTAAAGCTAACCACGGTATGCGAATTTCTGGGGATTCCGGTTGATGGCGCGCACGATGCACTGGCCGATGCGCGGCTGGCGGCAAAACTGGCGTGGAGGTTGAGGCAATGAGCTTCCCCTCATCTCTTGAGCGCGTGGACTGGGCCAGCGTAATCGCTATGGTGGATGAGCAAGTGGAGGCCGAGCAAGCGCATGAGCGAGCCTTGCTAAAGGCAGAGAGAGCAGGTATGCGAGCGAATCGTGATGGAAGGCGATTGCTCGATAATCCTTATCCGCTTGCGAGCGCTGAAAGTTTCGAGTGGCGAAGCGGTTGGCAGGCAGTTAGGCGGAAGAGGAGTAAATGATTGACAATCGCATACGCGCACGTGGAATTGGTGGCAGTGATGTGTGTGCCGTCGTTGGCCTAGATACGCGCCGCGACAGGTTCTCAGTTTACGCCGATAAGCTGGGGCTAGTAAAGCGGCAACCGCCAAACGCCAGAATGCGCCGCGGAAAATACCTGGAACGTGGCGTAGTCGCGTGGTACGGCGATGAGCGTAGGTGTAAATGCTATTGGTTCGATGAAACCATCCGGCATCCCGACCGAGAATGGCAGGTAGTAAGCCCCGATGCTTTCGTAATCAGTAGCGAAGCGTCTTCTGCCACGCCGATTTATGTGCCTGCCGCTGGAATCCAAGCGCTCGGGATGGTTGATGCGAAAACGGTGTCTTGGGACCAGGCCTATGAATGGGGCGAGACTGGCTCCGATAAGGTACCCGACCGTGTGAGCCTTCAGTTGCAGTGGGCTTGTTCCACAACCGGCCTGCCATGGTCCGATGCCGCGGCAATCTGCGGGCTTGATGATCTTCGTATTTACCGCATCCACTTCGATGCCGATTTGGAAGCGGTGCTGCTGGAAGAGTGCGAAAAGTTCTGGCGTGAGCACGTGCTGGCGCGCGTAGCGCCGCCCATCGGCTGTACGGAGACGGCCAAGGAATATCTCAGGCAGCGATTCCCGCGCAACGTGGAAGTGCTACGGCAGGCCACGGGAGAGGAAGAGGCGCTACTGATGCGCCTGAAGTTGGCGCGCGACGAGTTCAACCGCGCCGAACAGGAGAAAGAATCGCTCAGCAATGAAGTCAAGCAGTTGATTGGCGATGCGGACGGCCTGAATAGCAGCCTGGGCAAGGTGACGTGGCGCAAGGATGCGGATAGCGTTGGGGTGGACTGGGAAAAGGTAGCGCGGGAGTTGGGGTGGCGGGTTGAGCTACTGAAGCGATACGCGCTAGTAGCGGACCAAACGTATCCCGACTGGTGGGCGCAAACGTTCGAGCAACTGGCGGCACAAAGCCAGATAGTTACAAAGCATGGCGCGCGCAAGTTGCTGTGCCCAAGAAACTGGAAGTAGGGAGAAGAGATGACACCTTTACGAGAATCAACCGATATCGTCCGCCGCGATGATTACGCAGTGGCGAGGAACCAAGACCCAGTAGCCGTCGCGCTGGCGGCGCAAGAGCGCGCCATGGTCGAGGCCAGAATCATGGTCGCCATCCGCAACCGGCGTTCATGGGACGACGTGCGGCAGAACATGATGAAGCTCTGCCGCGATAGCGAGTTCTGCGCAGAAGCACTCTACGTCAAGCCAATCAGCCGCGCGCCAGAAGGTTGGGCCGACTTAGACAAACGCGAGCGGTTGCTGAAGGCTCCCGAAGAGTGGCCCACCGGATTCTCTATCAGATTCCTAGAGGCCGTCATTTATGAGGCTGGCAACATCGACGTGCAAACCATTGTGCTGGCAGAAGACGAACAAAAGCGCGTAACACGTGTCGGTGTCTGGGATATCGAAAGCAATAACGCCTATTGGCGGGTCATCACGACTCCGAAAACCGTTGAGCGCCGGAAAATCAAACAGGGCCAAACGCCGCTTGCCACACGCGAGAACAGCTACGGCGATACCGTGTACATCATTCAGGCGACGGACGCCGAAGTTTCCCAATCGGAAGCAGCATCGGTGAGCAAGGCCATCCGCACGCTGGCCGAAAAGTTGCTCCCGCCGCACTACAAACAGGAGTGGAAGCGTAAGATCTGGGATACGCTTGCCAATTCTGCGATGAGCGACCCGGAGGGCACCAAGAAAAAGATTCTTGACGCCTTCGCGGACAAGGGCATCCTGCCGTCCATGATTGAGCGATACTTAGGGCATCCGGTGTCCGCCAGCACGCCCGGCGAGTACGTGAACCTCCGCGGCATCTACATGGCCATCTGCGAAGGCGTAGCCACGTGGAAAGACGTGATGGCGCTGAACGAACAGCCAGAGGAAGGTGAGAAGCCCACCGCCGCCAAACTGGCTATCTTGGAAAAGATCGAAGCGCAAAAGAAAAAGCAGCAGGACGATACCGTGCGCATGAAAACGGAACCGGCCGGCAGCGCTCCGCAGCCCGCCGCCGACGCCACTCCCAAGCCCGCTGAGCCTGCCCAGGAGGCACCCAAGCCTTCTACTGCCACCCCGGAGCCAACAGGCCAGCAAACGTCCCAGAAACCCCAGGAAACGGCATCTGGCAAACCGCCGATCATCACATACGCCAAAGGCGAGATGCCCGCTCCGGATGACCTGAAACTGGGTACCGAGTGCATCTACGAGGGTGTGCTATACCGCGTCATCGAGGAGCCGGGTGAGTTCCCGAAGTGGCAGACCATGGGGTCGATTGGCCTAACTGGTCCTGCAGGCGAGCCACCCAAGGCCGAAACCAAGAAAGGCAAACGCGAGCGACATACGGATGCGCTGAGTTTTGAGTAAAGGATTCCTATGAACATAGACGAACTGACTATCGGACAAGCGCGCGAATTGGCAAAGCTTTTCAGCCAGCCAGCGCAAAACGGTAACCACGCTGCTATCGGCAAATACTGTGTCGTGCGGTGCTGCTCGGCTGGCGTGCATGTGGGCATCGTCACAGCAGTAAACGGTGGAGAAGTAACACTGAAGGAAACACGGCGTATCTGGAGTTGGCAGGGGGCATTATCTTGTACTGAGATCGCCGTATCTGGTATCTCTGGCGGCAAGGTGTCGGTTGAAGCGCCCGAAAATTTCGTGCAAGGCAGGATCGAGATAATCCCTTGCTCGAAGGAGTCTGAGAAATGCCTACGCAACTTCAAATAGGGTCCGGGTACGGGTCCGGGTCCGGGTCCGGGGCCGGGTACGGGTCCGGGTCCGGGTACGGGGACGGGTCCGGGTCCGGGTCCGGGTACGGGGACGGGTCCGGGGACGGGTCCGGGGACGGGTCCGGGTCCGGGTCCGGGTCCGGGTACGGGTACGGGTACGGGTACGGGTCCGGGTACGGGGACGGAAGATAGCAAAATCCATGCTCTACGAAATCATTAACCCAAGCGATCCATACACCATTGAGGCTCCATCACTTGACGTGGCGCTAGTGGCCTGCCTGTTTCTCGGAAGTGGCCAGTACGGCTTTAAGCCGATTGATGGTGGGGCAATCGAGATACCTCTGTTTCTTTTAGGAGGCCACGAGGAATACTGCCAAGAGCACTTCGGTTGCACGCTGGATGCCCTGATAACCCGCGTCACCGAAGAGAAATCGGCTGAGTTGGCGAAATGCTTCGAGTCCTGCCTGATTGGGTATCAGCAGGACCGCAGCACGTACAAGGCTGGCCTGGAATTGATTGACGATCCAGCCAAGCGAGAACAGTGGCGCGACCGATGGCTAGATGAGGGGCGGTCATCCATGAACAACATCGGAGGGCGAGCTTATAAGATGGCCGCCAAACTGAGAGCGAAGCAGAAGCGCGTTGCGGAGGCAGTGCCGCAGCAAGTGTTTGTTAAATAGCCGTGGTTAAACTAATGCTAACTGAATCCCAAATCCGCGAAGCCATCGCCAAACAGCAGGCGTTGAAGGACGAACTGATGGCCAGCCTTCAGACTCACTACATTGCATGGACTGGCTCAGAGGTGATGGAGGATGCGGTCAAGGGTCGCCATGCCTATGAGGAAGCCACTGCCAGTATCGTTTGGTGCAACGCCGTACTCGGGACGCTCAAGGCTGTCATTGAAGACACTGGGCCACGACCTGGATGCGCTCCATCTGGAGGAAAGCCATGAGGATTAAATCACTCGCCGCCAGCAACATAAAAGGCTTCGAGACGTTCTCTCTCGAATGCGGGGAGTGTGTCGCGGCTCTTGGCAAAAATGGATCGAATAAGACAAGCCTAATCCAGTTGGTTGTTGGCCTTTTCGGCAAGGCGCAACCGCGTATGCTCCGCGCTGGCGCTACTAGCGGCGAGATTCGCGCCGTCATCGAAGACGAGGGCGAGACTTGGGAGATTCGCAGGTCGTTCGAGCCTGGGAAAGCAAAGGCCATCAGCATCAAGAGCAGTTCAGCCGGTAGGCTCGGGGCGCCCGCTACGTTTCTGGAATCCATACTTGATTCGGTTTCCATCGACCCAATTGGGCAGGCGATGAATGCCAGTGAGGAGCGGCAGGCTGAGATTATCTTGGAAACTATCCCGCTCACGCTGGATAAGGCGAAGCTCATTGCCGCAGTAGCCGATGTGGCATCGCCGGAGGTCAATGCCGCGCTCAAGAAGGCTGAGAAATTGCCGGCGCTTGACGCTCTCAAGTTGGTTGCGAATACCGTCTACGATCTCCGGACGGATGTGAACCGGGAGGCCAAGAGCAAGAAGATTAACGGACAGCAGTTGCGTGAGTCCATCGGCCCAGAAGCCCAGAATGGCGTCGATTGGGGCGCAAAGGCACAAGCCATCCAAGAGGAAATCCAAGCGCTTGCCAGCAAGCAAACCGAGACGCGCATTGCGGCCGAGAAGCACACGGCTGGAGCGCGGATGAATATCTCCGAGTTGCTACGCGCTGAAAAGGAAACCATCGACAAAGAGATAGACGCGCAGATCAGGCTGCTGGAAGCGGAGCGCACAAAGCGTACCGATGCTGCTAAGGCGCTGGCGCAATCTGCGGTCGATACCCTGATGGCCGAACATCAGGCGGCGCTGAAGCAACTGGAAGACGACACGCGACCGGAGCGCGAGCGGTTGATAACTGAACAGGCTGAAGCGCGTAAGAACGCCGAGGGCCAACAGCGGGCCGCACAAACCGTCAAGATAGCTGAAGAGGCTGAGCGCGTGGCAGACTTGCTCGAAAAGAAATCTACGCTCATGACAGCGGCAATAGCTCATGTGGACGCCATCCGCGAAGACCTGATGAAGAATCTGCCGATACCAGGGCTGAAGGTCGAGGCCGGCGTGCCCTACCTCAACGGCGTACCGCTCTCGGAAATCAACACGCAGCGGCGCACGCAGTTCTGGGTTAAGATCGGCGCGATGCGCGCGAAAGATTTAGGCATCGTGTGCGCAGACGGGCTGGAATGCTTGGACACGGCGCACTTTGATAGCTTCGTTGCCGCTGCGAAGCAAACCGGGTTGCAGTGGTTTATCTCGCGACTCTCGGATTCCGATTTCCATATCGTCAATTTGTAATGGAGAGTAACGAAATGAATTTTGAGGAAACGCTATTGACACTTCGCGCTGCGGATACTATGAGGGGAATGGAGCGCGATTTCTGGGAGCGTGTATTTCTCGTTGCCTTTCCTTCATGTGGCGATACGGTAGAGAGTGCTATTCAGAATACGGCAGACTGGGCTGACAAATCCTTAGTAGAGTGGCAGAAGCGTCTCGCTGGTCTGTTGTGGTTGGCGGCGGCCACTCCGAGGTGGAAGGGGAGAGCGAAATGAGTGGTCCGCATATACCTACATCGGTGGTTGATCCTGCCGAAGGCGTGCGAACGCTCGTACTCAGTTGCTACGATTTTGGAAAGTTTATCTACGCGCTAAATGTGTCTAGTCGGAGTTATCCGTCTCCGGTTCATTGGGCGAGAGAGGTCGGCTGTATTTGCTTCTATGCATGTAAGGAGCCTAGCCGCAAGAGGAAAAAGGCCATGAATGTTACAGAGATGATCGAGAAATGGCATCGTGTCTTTGTCGGATTGGCTATCGCACACGATAAAGACGAAGCCGACAGGCATGAGGCGCGAATTGATGAATTGCTGACTCCTATGTTGGCCGCTCCGGTAAAGCAAATCCGGCAGTTCGCAGAAGGCCTACTGAAAACGATGATGGCAGATAAGTCTGTCCCTTTTTTGGTCTGGCGGGCCTTTGAGGTCTACGTCGAGCAGATGCGTCGAGCGCCAGATGAAGACGTGAAGTTACTCAAGACTGAACTCGCCAAAGAGATTGTCGATATGGTCGAGGATGATGCCAAGCGGGATCTTCCAGCGGCGATGATTCTGGCATTGCAATGGCGCTCTCCAGAGAAATTGGCCCAAGTCAAAGCAGTGGTGGAAACAGAGAAAGCGGCTGGTCGTCCGGTGCGCCTCAAAGGACGCGAGTCGTGTTTATTCCTAGAGGCTGGAGGTAGCGAGAATCAGCCTTTAGTGTGTGTGCAGGTATGAGCACCGTAGAGCAAGACCGCGAAGCTAACCTGTTCGCCATGTGCTTACTGATGCCTGAGAGACTGGTGCTTGAATGGATTAGAAAGCATTACCCAGAAGGCGTAAGCCTTGTGGATGATGATTTTCTCAAGGCATTCTGCAAGGCGTTTCAGGTCCCAATGCTTGCTGCATCTGTGAGGTTGGCAGATTTGGGGATGTTTGCTGGCGCGACACATCGCAAAAGGCCATTGTGATGAGTGCCCTCACGGAAGGTAATAGCGGCGTAGATTGCGCCAAAGGTGGCGAGTGCTTCTTCATTGAGGAGTACTACGGCAATCGGTGTCGAAAGTGCGGACTGTTCTTTGCTTTTGGCTGCGCACCGTGGGATGACCCGGAGGACGGGTATGAATGCGACGACTCCACAGATTAACTATCTGGAGATCCTGTTCAACGATCTTGGGTTCGACCGCGCTGCGCGAAAGGCATTCATGAGCGAAGAGTTGGGGCGTACCATCCGATTTCTGGACGAATTGACCACTGCCGAGGCGAGCCGCATCATCACGGCGTTGCGAGAGCGGAAAGAGGAATTATGAGTCCGGTAAAACTGAAGCAGTTCAAGGCGATGACCCCACGCCAGCAGGTTTACTATTCCTACATGCAAGCAGAATGGCCCAGTTCCGAACTAAAATCGCATCAGAGTAATCCGTATCCGGCTGGCACCGCAGAGCATCGCGAGTTCATCGCCGGCCAGCAAATCGGCGTTCTGGAAGCACAGGACAGCGAGGAATGATGACAGCCCACGGCTTCTACTGGGTCCGCTTCGTGGAGGATTGGGAAGTGGCCGAATGGAACGGCACGCATTGGCTACGCTGTGGACTGCGTAGTCACGGGTACAGGCCAGATGAGATAGGCGAGCGGTTGATACCGCCTGGAGGCAAGCAATGATGATGGTTGCTGTTGTGATCGTGGCATTCGTACTGATGATGGGCTACGCCATCCATAACCATTTGGAGGTGCGGATTCATATTCCGTTCATCGTGGAGCTGGAGGGGCCGATCCTGGAGAATATCCTGCGCAAGGCGGGGAACTTCGAGGCGGACGCGGAGGAGCAGGAGCGCTATTACAAGATAGCGCTGGAGGGGATGGCGGCATGAACGCAAATCTCTTCGAGTCGGAGCGACTGACACTACCGAAATCCATCGAGTTAACGGTGGAGTCGCTGAGGGCGTACGCTCCGCGGTTCAAGCATTGGGCCATCGCTTACAGCGGAGGGAAAGACTCCAGTGCGACGGTGACGATTGTCGCGCACCTGATCGAGAGTGGCGTGATTCCACGGCCGGAGTCGCTGACGATCCTTTATGCGGACACCCGGATGGAGATACCACCGCTCCAGGTATCCGCGATGCGGATGATGGAGAAGTTGCGGAGCAAGGGCTTTAGCGCGCGGGTGGTTCTACCGGCGATGGACGACCGTTACTTCGTGTACATGTTCGGCCGCGGGGTTCCCCCGCCGAAGAACCGATTTCGCTGGTGTACCAGCCAGATCAAGATCGAGCCGATGTTGAACGCGCTCAAGGAACTCCGGGAAACCGCCGGCGAGAAGCTCCTGATGCTCACGGGGGTCCGGCTAGGGGAATCTGCGGCGCGCGACAGCAGGATTATCATGAGTTGCTCGCGGGATGGGGCGGAGTGCGGGCAGGGATGGTTCCAGGAGGCGACTCCGGAGGCGGTGGCGGATACCTTGGCTCCGTTGCTTCACTGGCGCGTATGCCACGTGTGGGATTGGCTAATGTTCGGGGAGCACGAATACCCGACGCGGATGGTGGCGAACGTCTACGGCGGCGATGAGGCCGTGGAGATCAACGCACGGACCGGATGTATCGGTTGTCCGCTGGCGAGTCAAGACAAGGCATTGCGCGGCGTAGTAGAGCGGCCGGAATGGTCTTACCTAGCCCCGCTTCTTCGGCTTAAGCCGCTCTACGAGGAGCTGACTTTCAACCACGCCCATCGCATCCGTAAGGCGGGCGGCGAGCGGCGGAAGGATGGCACGCTGTCGCAAAACCAGCAGAGGGTCGGGCCGTTGACGATGGAGGCACGCGAGTTCGGGTTGTCTACTGTGCTGGGTGTGCAGGGGGAGATTAACGACGCAGCAGAGCAAGTCGGGCAGCCGAAGATCGACCTCATTAACCCTGAGGAGGAAGCCCGGATTCGTGAGTTGACTGAGGCGAATACGTGGCCGCGCGGGTGGGATGGTACCGAACCGGCGGGGGATGCAGTGTTGGAGCCGATGTTTGCGGATGGCGTGGTACAGCCATTCCTGGAGGATGTCTGTGGGGATTAACGCTCAGATCTGGAACGAGGACAATATTCCGGCGATGTTCGGGCACCTGGAGCCGGAGAGTATCGACCTGACGGTGAGTTCGATCCCGTTCGGGGCGCTCTTTATGTACTCGGGGAAGCCGGAGGATATCGGGAACAACCCGGACGGGGTGGATATGCGGGGGTCGCAGTTCGGGCTGCATATGCGGTTCTTCATCCACCAACTGCTGCGGGTGATGAAGCCGGGGCGGAACGTGTGCATTCACATCCAGCAGCTCCTTCGGTACAAGAATCAGCACGGGTACATGGGGCGGCGGGACTTCCGGGGGGCGGTGGTGGATCTGTTCGAGGCGGGCGGCTTCGAGTGGATCGGGGAGGTGTCGATTCCGAAGAATCCGCAGATCGGCTATTCGGAATTGAGTGTGTCTGAATGATTTGCGTCCAACATCTCGATCAAACTTGGCAGGGACACACCGTAGGTGTCAGCGCTTTCCAGCGCTGTTTCTCCGAATTTGGGGCGCTTGATATGCTTGGCCTGTCCGAACAATACCTTGGCTCTGATGGCCTCAAACGAGTATCCCCGGCCCAATCTATTGGCGACCTTCGCCATGCCGTTAGCGGCCTCCGTGTACGCATTGGTGGCCCCTGGAAAATCGAAGTAGTTGAAGATTTCGGGACGCCAATTATCCACGGCTCGGATCAACTCGAAGAAGGCAGCGGCGGTTCGCTTGTCCAGGCAAGCCTTCCAGGTGTCGTAGAGTTCCATCGCTTCGACCTTCGATTTGCACTCATAGATGTCGAAGAAGTCCTCTTTGGCTTGGTAGGCGGCGAACAGTGCGGGAATGGCGTTCGTCCACTCTTCCATCGCTGCGTAGTCTTTGTCGCTGAGATCCTTGCGGCGGCGAAGGATCAAGTGGCGGCTTCTCAGGAGCTTCCGGCGTTCCTTCAGGTCCATGCCGTCTCGAAGACCTTTGCGGATGGAATCGAGAGCATGGTTCGCCATTTTGACAACGTGGAATTTGTCAACGACCACCACGGCGTTCGGCATCGCTTCGAGCGCAGCGTTCCGGTAGGGTCGCCACATATCCATCGTGACAACTTCCACCAGTTCTCGCAGTTGTCGCCGCATGAGCCACTTCAAAACGCTGGCCTGATCTCGATTGGGCAACAGGTCCATGATGGTGCGTTGCTGGACGTTCGTGAAGATGCAGCGGGGCTTGCGGACGAGAAACAGTTCGTCAATGCCAATCCAGTTCGGCGTGAGCGGCCAATACTTTGCATCGAGATCCGCAACGTATTCGTTGAAGATGTTACGGATGGTCTTCTCGTCCACGCCAATATCGACGCCAACTTCCGTAAAGGTCCGCTCCAGAGATCGGCGCTGGACGTACTCACGGAGACGGCGAGCCGCTCAAGCTGCCGGGAATCGAAAGTAGCCCACTACCCACGGATGCGCGCAAAGATGAAGGCCCTCTTGTCCCTGCTGGACAACCCGCCACAGCCAGTGAAACGGCAGACGACAAAGGCCGTGGAGTTGGAACCGCAACGCCGCTGGCCAAAGGGTACAGGGGCTTAGCCAACACTGTGAAATTTGTTATTGACTTAACAATGGATTCGTAATACTATTCACGATATCCAGCGTAGGCCACGTTGGGTGTTGTGAAACTGCGGGACGAGGGGTAGGGATCGCTTAACGCCTTCCTCGGCCTCCGACCCGCCCCTCTCGCGGTTTATCGAGAGGCCGAGGGAAGCCAGTGAAGGAAAAGTCAAAAGCCATTGGTGCGCCAAGGCGCATCACGAAGCAATCCGTTGCCTCTGTGCAAGAGCGCATTCACGCGCTGATGCCAACTAGTGAGATCGTGTTGCCCGCGTGGTACGGTTGCCTGAACTTCGCCGCGCAGGATGCTGATATTGTTGCGCAGTTCAGCAAAGAGACTGGCCATGTGCCGCCGCGCAACGGGTTGGAAGCCGCAATTGATGAAGCCACCGGCCACGCTGGCGATGCGGCGATAGCATTTGTCTGGTACGTTAATCGTTGGATCTGGGGAGAGAGATTGAGCGACGGTCGCGCCTGCAATGGCGATGAGCCGCAAGAGGCGCTGTGGTCGCCGGAGAAAGAGGCGGCGAAATGAGTACCGAATCCCAAATTGCTTCTTGGGTCCCGTATGCTCTCTCAACGGCGGCGTACTCGCCATGTCAAAGCAAGCGTGGAGTGGTCATTGCCTCCGCTGATAATCGGTTCATCTCCCATGGGTACAATCATCAGCCAGGGCCGTTTGAGTGTGATGGCAGCGACCGATGTAAACGGAACTGTGGAAAAACGGCGATTCATGCTGAACAGGCGGCAATAATCGCCGCTCTCGAACGCCTAGCAGGATCATGGATGTTGCACGTGAAGATGAGGGACAACAAGCCTTGCGCGAGTATGGCTCCATCCTGCCTGGAGTGCTCCAAATTGATTCTGGTCTCTGGAATAGCATGGATGCACCTGATTCATGATCCCACAGCACAAATGCTACCGGGGGCCGAAGTGGTTGGAGCGGTTGAGGGTTTTGCCTCGGACGGCCATTTGGGAATGCTGGACATTCGTCGGTACAGCGCGCAGCGCTTCCATTGGCTTACAGCGGAATACTGGCATCACATCAGATTGATTTGTTCTAATCCGGCATTGTCGCCTGAGAAAGAGGTTGCGCGATGAGCATAACCCCTGAAGATTTCCTGCGCGATGTTCGGGATCACAAGATCAACATTTTGCTCGATAGCGGGATTTATCGGCACATCAAGTTTAAGCGTCCAGACAATCACTGGAATATGTGGTTCGATCTTGTGACGTGGCCTGGGTTTCTCACAATCGCAGCCGACATGGGGTGCTGGACATTCGCGCGATTGCCAGACATGTTCTCATTCTTCCGCGATTCCAAACTGCGCATCAATGCGAGCTATTGGGCTGAAAAACTTCAGCATGGAACGCACGGCGGCAGGGACGGGGCTAAGGTATTCTCCGAGGAATTATTTAAGCAGCGCCTCGTTGCCCAGTTAACTGAATACTATGACCTTGAAGGAGATCGGTTGCAATCTGTCATGGAAGCGCTACGGGATGAGGTGCTTTGCCAAGACTGTAAGCTAGATCTGCTGATAGCGGCTCGGGACTTCAAGCACGATGGGTTTCAGTTTGACACTTGCGAGTTGCCAGACGGAAAAGAGTACGCCTATCACTTATTGTGGTGCCTCTATGCAATCGTCTGGGGTATTCAGCAATACGATGCCGCCACCCGCAAAGCACCTACAGCGGAGGTAGCGGCACAATGACCACCCGCCTTTCCCGGTCCCGCGTTGAGCGCATCATCGCCGCAGTTGCCAGGCGCAACAACGTGCTGCCATCCGCGATATTGCAAGGGGCACGCTCGCGCAGAGTCACCCGCGCCCGCCGCGATGCGTGCCAGCAGTTACGCAGCATGGGGTTGTCTCAGCGGGACACCAGTGAAGCGCTGCGGATAGATCACTCGGTAGTACATTACCACTGTCACCAGGCCGCGGTAGGCCCTCCGGTGGTATTGGAGGAGCCTAAGCCGCGCCCAATGCCCACAGAGAGAACGGAAAGCCCGCTTCCTGCCGTTTTACAGGCCAACCGGGTTAAGACTCTGCTGGCGATTGCCTACAAGCGGCCATGTGCCGTGTGCCGGGCTGTGGGGCAGTGTGACCACCGGGAGCCACTGGTGGAGTTGGCGTTGATGGGGGTAAAAATATGAACTTTGGACAAGCACTCGAAGCAGTTAAAAAGGGCGCTCTAATTGCTGCGGGGAAGAGACGGAAATGAGTGGCTGGACAGAATCAGACGTGCTGGCCCACTTCGATAGGCTCAAGCAACCTGATGTCATAAAGACCACGGCCACCGCTCTGCCGAAGCGTGAGAAATACGGCAACAAGTTCGTCTCTGCCGAGGGACAGGTATTTGAGAACCGGAAAGAAGTGCTGGCCTACAGGATGAGTGGCGGTGCGGTATTCCAGAGCATCCGAGAAGCGGAAGCGTATCAAAAACTGCTGGCCATGGAACGGTGCGGCCACATTGTCGCTCTCCAGGTGCAGCCGCGTTTTGCACTTCAAGATTCCTTCGATACGAAGTGGGGAAAGCACGTGCGCCCGGTGTACTATATTGCAGACTTCCGGTACAAGGAAATAGCCACCGGTGAAACGGTGGTCGTGGACGCCAAGGGATTTCGCCCAGATGCTTACAGGATCAAGGCAAAGTGGTTCATGGCGAAGTACCCTGATTTGAGATTCGAGGAATGGTAACCCATGATGACTGCTACGGCTAAGGCACCGATGGCACGGAATGGAGATTTAGGGATGACGCAGCAAGAGTTCGCCGTCCGGATGAACGGGCTAACCCGCGAGGAAATCGCTAAGGCCATGGAGAGTTTGCCGACCGATGCACCGGAATGGGGCGTAGGATTCGAGGCTATGAGCCATCAGGAGCCGAGCCCAAGCCCGGTGATGACGGTGCGTGAGGCGGCGGAGTACCTCGATATATCCGATGGAACGATTCGTCGCATGGTGCGCATTGGCAAACTCACGCCATCGTGGCGTAAGCACGCTCGTGGACAAGAGTACATCTTCCAGCGTGTAGAGGTTGAGGCTTTCCGCGCTAATCCGCCGAAGCCCAGGCGCACGGGGCGGCCAGCATCCCTACGCTTGGCGACCATAGATATGAGTTTGGCCGTGGTCCCTCTGGCCTTCGTAGCGCGGATTCAGGCGGTCCTTGATTACCGCAAGATCACTCAGGAGCAGGTGCTGGAAGAGGCCTTCGAGTTGTGGCTGAAGGAGCAGGAGTAGGTTAGGAGGAAACAATGACAGACATTCTGTCTGTTTTAGCCGAGATGCGAGACGGTAATGTGGCCATCGATATCAGCCGGAAATTCACCGAGTTGGTAGAGGCCGTGGCGGAAACCAATATGAAAGGGGAGATGTCGATCAAGTTTTCCCTTAGCCCATCAAAGCAGAAGGACGGCCAGATTGAGATGAAGATCGATTATGATTCCAAGGTCAAGAAACCAGAATTCTCCATCGGGTCTTCCATCTTTTTCTTGGCTCAGGATGGCACACTGACGCGCGAGGACCCGCGCCAGCAGAAACTCTTCGAGCCAGACCGCAAGAGTGCTTCCGTAGGAGAACCACGTGGCTGACATCACCAAAGAAGCGATTCAAGAGATTGCGGCGCTGGCGCGCGCCGGGGAAACGTTTACCTCATCGCTCGATGGGGGTGTTCCGAGTGTTCTCGCGCCGCTAGGCTACTCTGTGGTCCAATTGCCCGTCAACGAGCAACTGCGCGAGCGGCCCCCGCGCATCAAAGCCAATGTGAAGTTTCACGACGCGCTGTCGTTCGTGAAGTACTTCGGCGATTTCAGCGATGGAGATTCCCGTATCTTCGCGGACGAAAAGAGCGGCCAGATCAAGGCGGTGCTGGATTACCATGAGGGCCTGGGAGACGAATACGGTGTGGCCGTCCCGCGCTGGTGCCAGCACACCATAGAAATCGCGCTCCGCAAATCGGATGAGTGGATTCTGTGGAGGACTAGCCAGGACGGCAAGCAGGTGGCCCAGGATGTCTTCGCTCAGTTCATCGAAGACAACTCGCCAGACATCGTGGACCCGGCGCCCGCCACCATGTTGGAGATCGCCCGGACCATCGTGGCCTCGGGTGAAATCAACTGCGAGTCGGCCGTCCGCACCAACGCGGGCATCAAGTTCCGCTACAACGAGATGGTCAAGGGCGTCTGCGGCGCGGCGGGTGAGTTTGCCGTGCCGGAGACGTTCACCATCCAGATACCGATCTACCAGGGCGGCGATCCGGTCAAGGTGGTAGCGCGGCTCCGGTGGCGCTTGGCGGCCGGTAAACTGGCCATGTGGTACGACCTCTGGCGCGCGGCCAACATCGAACGGGATGCCTTCAGGGCCATCGTGAATCAGATTGCCGCAGCAACCGAAACCACAATCCTGAACGGCACGCCTGCGTAAACTCCATGACTCCTCCCAAGCGCTTCCGTCCACGCCAGCACGTCGTGCTCAGCCACGAGGCCAGAGAGAAGCTCGTAGACCAGCGCTTCACGCGAGCTATCGTGGTTGGCCAGCGGAATGAGTTGGTAACGGTGCGGATTGATGGCAGGGAGCGCTCAGAGGAGTTCCATGCGGATTTCCTGGAGGTGGCGCCGTGAGGGCCACAGGAGCACCATTTTTTGGCTTTGAATCTACCGTGAGTTGCGGTACAATGCGTTCTGTTGGGCGAAAGCCCACGGAAATGTCAGCAGCGGGGCGGTACCCTCATACCGCTCCCGCTGACAGCCATTGAGGGATGGCCGATAAGTGATCTACCGCATAACTAATTGGGATAGAGATTTTGAGAACGCTGCCAGCCGAAAACTAAAGCGCCTCGATTGGGTGGCAGTTCCAACAAAGATGGACGGGGAAGGATATACGGCCCTCGTGGACCATCCAAACGGAGCGGCCCATTTCGGAGCTTGGGTGGCTATAATTGAGATCGCCGCAAAGCAAACCCCGCGCGAAAATCGCGGTACTCTTCCTAGCGGAATCCCCCAAGGCATTGGCGGAATCTGCCGCTCCCTTGGGAGAATCTCCCGATTGCCAGCCCAAGTATTCCAAGAGGTAATCCCCCGATTGGTCGAAATAGGATGGCTAGAAGCCCTGCAAACAGAGGCTTTGGGAAATTCTGCCGATGAAGTGGCGGAATCTGCCGATGAAGTGGCGGAAAATCCCACCACGTTGGCAAAAAGTGGCGTTACAGGACAAGACATAACAGTACAAGGAACAACAGTACAAAACACAACAGTACATACAAATGGAACCGCGCGTAAAATTCCCTCTACCGCAGCATCCAGCCGTTTTGAGGAATTCTGGGAACTCTACCCCAGGAAGTATGGCCGGGCTGGCGTAGAGCGCGAGTGGATGATGTATGTTTCCACCGATAACGAGGGTGCCATTTTCGCTTGCCTGGAAAGCTATTGCAAGTCTGCGGACGTGGCGCGTGGGGCAATCATGAACCCCGGCAGTACCAACGGGAAAATGGGCTGGTTGGCTCAATGTGCGGAGGATGGGTGGACCTCGCGTTGGCCAGCGCGCGCTAAAACCATGAGCGAAATTATCGAAGAGGCATAGCATGATTGATGACGCCGGAATTAACAAACAAATTGCCAGGTTGATGCAAATCCCTTTCGCGCCAGGTGCCAAGAGTTCTCCAGAGCAGGCGAAGGCGCGAGCCGCCGAATTCAAACGCGTGCTCCTGGGCGGATGCAAGTCTGACTCGGCTGTACGGCAGGTAGTCGATATGGCGGTTGATCAATGTGAGGAGTGTCCTGCGCCCGCCACCATCGTAGAAATCATCCGTCAGGTGAATGCGAATACTACCGCACAAGAAGAAGTCCGTATTGATCGAGAGAAGGAATGGCGGAAAAAATACGGCCCTCCGCAGCCAATCTCGCTCGCGCCTGATTGTTGCATGTGCGGCAAGCCATGGAAAGAGATTCTGGCTGAGGGCCGTGCCTTCAATGCCCGCGTAGATGAAATTGCTAAGGCATTGGTGGCAACTAATCGGGTGCAGTGGCAAGAGGAACCTGGGCCTAGGTTGGTCGCGTCGCGCGAGTTGGCCAAGCAGGGCATCGTCCCGCATTCGGTGAGTTGCCCCGCAGTTGGCAGTCGGAGCGTTTTATGAACCTCATCCTCTCCGAATCCGTACTCGCCCTCGTAAACCGCAAGCAGCGTGCCATCCGCCTTTCGGATTGGTTCATGAACCTGTGGGTTGGCCAGCACCGGCCTACCGAAGAGTTGGAAGGCTGGCTGCGCGTCCGTGGATATGAGATTGTGCCTGGATTGGATCACCATGCCGGGTGGGATGTGCGGCCGGCGCAAGGCGAGAAGGTGGGGCTGTTTGCATGATCGCTGAATACGAACGATACCTTGATAGCAAGGCGCAAGATGGCAGCATGGCCGGTTTTGAGCCAACAAAGATAGAATCCCTGAAGTCGCCTGCGCCGATTATCATCGAAGGCGAGATGCCCTCTGGGTTTCTTGAGCGCCGCGTAGCCGAATGGATTCGCACGCGCATCGGAGCGGACCATATTGCCCCGCAGGAGCGCGCCATCCGCTTGCTCGAAGAGGCAGTCGAGTTGGCGCAAGCAGAAGGCATCCCGTTCGACCCAGTGATGCGGCAAATTTTCCATGTCTACGGACGCCCAGCGGGGCAACCGCAGCAAGAGGCCGGCGGCGTGGCAGTCACCCTGTTGGGCTGGTGCGCGGCGTATGAAACCACCTTCCGGGAAGTGGCGCTACGCGAAATCGAGCGCATTGAAGCGAAGCCGGTGGAGGAAATCAGAGGCAGTCTGGCGCGCAAGGCAGATGCCGATCTGGTGGTGTGCGTGCCGAGTGCGGAAACGAAGGGGGCGTAATGGCCGAAAATTCAAAGATCGAATGGACGGAGCACACTTTTAACATGATCTGGGGATGTACCAAAGTGAGCGAGGGATGCCAGAATTGCTACGCCGAATCATTTTCAAAGCGGGTTGGCCTGAAAGTCTGGGGGCAAGATGTAGACCGCCGTTTCTTCGGGGAGAATCACTGGCAGCAGCCGTTCAAATGGAACAAGGCGGCTGAGAGACTTGGCGTTATGCACCGCGTGTTCTGTGGATCTATGTGCGACGTGCTTGAGGACCGCGAGGAACTTGAGCCGCTACGCCGTCGCGTGTTCGATATTGCCGTGAGCACACCGAATCTGCTTTGGCTATTTTTGACGAAGCGCCCAGAGAACGCGGTACGGATGTTTCCTGCCTATTGGGACAAAGATTGGCCGCGTAATGCTATGTTCGGTGTGACGCTGGAGAACCAAAGGCGACTTGATGAGCGCATGCCACACATCATCCAATTCCAGCGCGTCTTCCCTGGATCACTGATATTTGCATCGTGCGAGCCGCTCCTAAGCGAGTTGGATTGGACACCACAGCCCTATCGGGATACGCATGTCATAAACTACAACTCATGGCTACCTTACTTCGATTGGGTGATCGGTGGTGGCGAATCTGGTCCTCGCGCGCGCCCCTGCCAAGTGGACTGGGCGAGAAAACTTCGCGATGATTGCCGCAATCGCGCTGATATGGGACGACCGTGGCCACTGCCGTTTCTTTGGAAGCAGTGGGGACAGTTTGCTCCAATATCTGGTGCTGCTTATCACATCGCCGCTCCGATGGTGCGATTTGCAGACAAAAAGAAAGCCGGGCGAACGCTTGATGCTCGTACTTGGGACGATGTTCCGGTGCTGCCTTACGGGCCGCAACTCCCAGGCGTACCAAACTACGGAGCCACCGCATAAATAACTTTCAGAGGAGGAGGCAACAATGACGTTCCATATCACCGTTTCACCAAAGCCGGGTACGAACCCGACTGCGGAAACCTTTCATCAGGCTGCGGAGTGGCTTTCGGCCAACCAGAGATTCTTCCAGAGCATCGGCGGATTTAAGGACGGCTCAGGCGAGTACGCTGTGGTTTCCGTGCCAGATAAGCAGGCGTTGGATGCTCTCATGGCGGCATATCCGGCAAAGGCTCACGTCAATTTCGACGTGCATGAAGTCACTGAGATAGATGCCCACATGGCGGGCTTAATCAAACAGTTCTCGAAATAACAAAGGCTGAAGTCCATATGGCAGCGGCACGCATTGTTTCTCGATTAGTAGCGCCACGATTCACGCTGTCCGATGCAGAGCGCGCCGGCGACGAGTGGGGTTTCAATTGTGGCCCGGCGGCGTTGGCTGTTGTTTCCGGGCTAACCCCAGACGCACTGCGACCCCACATGGGCGATTTCGAGAGTAAGGGGTATACCAACCCAACATTGATGTTTGAGTGCCTGAACCGTCTTGGACTCAATTGGAGTCCACGTAAGGCGATAGGCGGTACGGCTTGGTTCAACGATGGCCTGCACCCTTGGCCACGCTTCGGATTGGTGCGCGTGCAATGGGAAGGCCCATGGACGGCTCCGGGGGTTCCGATTCTGGTCCGCTATCGGCACACTCACTGGATAGTTGCTGACTCCTCAATTCAAAGTGAAGAGCCGAATATCTTCGATGTGAATTGCATGAGCGTTGGTGGATGGGTTCCGTTGTCCGAATGGCACGATAGTGTTGTGCCGTGGCTCCTTAAGCAATGCGAGCCAAAGGCCAATGGCGGATGGCATCTGACACACGTACTTGAAGTGGAGCGGCCATCATGACAGCGGCACAGGTTTTCTCGCAGAACGACGGGCAAGTCACCAAAGCGTACTATGCTGAGTTGGCTTCACGCGGGACACTCGGCGAAATCGCCGTGGCCTTGTTCCGTTGCCAGAAGCGTAGCAGCCGGGCTAAGGATTACCGCCGTGGCAAATGGCGGCGCGCGGCCTACGACGTAAAGCAATGGTCCCTCGGAGAACTGTGCCGCTTGCTGAGCATACACGGCGAATCGCTCGGGTTTGTTTGGGGTTGGAAAGAAGATCCAGCCGTGGTGTTTGGTGAGCGAGCATCCCAAGTGCTCTATGTGGACTTGCCGGGATTCGGGCAGTGTAGTTTCCATTCACCGGATCGTGGCGAAGGTCCAAGGTACGGTGGAGACTGGGACGGCCAGCACGCAAGCAAAGAGCGCATTGCGGCCTTCTGCGATGCTGTGATGGTCGGCGAGAAATGCGAACCGCTCGCTATTCCAGCGGAGCCAGTAATGGCCACGCCACCACCGCGCCTGCGTTTCGGTGACCCTGCCAGCATTTCTGAATCAAGACGGAGGGCTTCACGATGAGCAAGAGCAAGAACCAGGAACTCTTTGCGTGAACCCGCCTCTAATGATCGAACTGTTTGCAGGCAGCTTCGGATGGAGCGCGGGCTGGCTCTCGCTTGGCGGTAGAGCAATCGGGTTTGATATTGAGCACTGCCCGCACCATGGGCCTGTGCCTGAAGGCGCGGAGTTGGTGCTTCAGGATGTTCGCACGATCCATGGTAGCCAGTTTCGCGATGCCGCCTGCATTGTCGCTTCGCCTCCGTGCCAGCGGTACTCCTACATGGCCATGCCGTGGAATCTGGCCAAGCGGAGGTTCGGTGGCAGAGGTGGGAGCGGGATTCTCCGTTCGGCGACCGCCTAGAGAGCCTTAATGCTCTGTTCGACGCCTGCTTCCGCATCCAGCGAGAGGCCAGCGAAGCGGCCACGGAGGCGTATGGTTGCGCACGCTGCGGAATTTATCACCCTGCCACGAAACTTGACGGATGCGAATTCGCGCCACGCTATATCCCCATGGTGGTCGAGAACGTTAAGGGCGCGCAGCCGTGGGTAGGCCGGGCGAAGGCGCACTACGGCTCGTACTACCTCTGGGGCGATGTGGAAGACGTGGGCGGTCGCATCGTGCGCAGCGGGCCGCTTGAGTTCGGGATGGCGTCTGTTTCGGCCAAGGGGCACGTCAAGGTGGACGGCTTCAACTTCCATCAGCACGAGAAGGGGATGGCGGGAGGCTCGTTTCAGAGCGCGGCGGTGGCGGTGAGCGGAGTGAAGCAGCCGGGGCACTCCGGACGCGCATGGTTAGCAGATCCCGACGTGGCTGCCCACTTCCCGAGCAATTCACCGCGGCGCAAGGCCGCCAGCGCCATGATCGCCAGAATCCCATTCCCTCTTTCGCTCCATATTGCCGAATGTTTTTGGCCGTCCAGATGATTCCCCACCGCAAGCCACTGATCCGCAAAAAGTCACTGAAGTGCACAAGCCTCAATGCCACGCGCAAGGGAGGGGGTGCCATTATCCCTCAACCGGGAGCCGAACGTGGCCCACAGAGGCGGGAAAGTGGCAAAGAACCCCATTCTGGCAAGCCAGCAAGGCATCAAGCCGGGATGCTTTCAGTAGAACGCCTCGGTCGGCACAAGTTCGAGGCTCTGTGGGGTATGTCGTTTGAGGTTGAGATTGAAAGGCTGAACCGTGAGTATGATTCCCGCGAAAAAGCTGATTCAAATTGAAAAGGCTATTCGGATTTGACTGTGGAGTTTCGTACTCTGTTCTCCCCAATAACTCGTCTATGCAAAATCGGAATGTAGCGTGGTTGAACACGGCGGAATCCGCCAAGGACATCATTTGAAACCTTACTACCAACAGGACGGAATTACGATCTACCACGGCGACAGCCGGGACGTTATACCAGCACTCGCACCCGTTCATCTGGTATTGACGGACCCACCTTACGGCGTGAATCTCGGCAACCATGACGCATCGAAGGAGAAGCGTCCACAATACCTAGCCAAGCAGAAGTACGCATCATACGACGACACATATGCCAACTTCTTGAGTGTGGTCGTGCCCGTGGTTGACGCAGCGATAAAGCACTCAGAGAGGGCCATCGTTTTTTGCGCTGGCACGATGATGTGGGACTTCCCCCGCCCCACAGCCGTTGGTGGAGTGTTTCTTCCTGCTGCGTGTGGCCGGAATGCTTGGGGGTTTTCGTCGCTTGCCCACTGCATGTTCTACGGTTCATCTCCCGATTTGCATAAGGGATCGAAGGCCATCGCCATCTCCAGCACCGACATCGGCGAGAAGAATGGGCATCCGTGCCCAAAGCCACTGCCCAAAGCCACTCAGTTGGATGAAATGGCTTGTTTCGTTGGGGAGCAGACCGGGGGAAACCGTCCTGGACCCATTCATGGGGAGCGGCACAACAATGGTGGCAGCAAAGCACCTTGGGCGTCGTGGTATTGGCATCGAGATCGAAGAGAAGTACTGCGAGATTGCCGCTGGCCGTCTCTCTCAGCAAGTCTTCTTCACGGCAGAATCCGAAAGTAGTACCGTGAGTACTCCACAGTGTAATCCGATGTTTGATATTATGACAGAGTGCCCAATATCATTGGATTGAAAGACTGGAACGTGTTGGAAACAAACCACAACGACGACGACATGGTGATTACGGCAGAGTACACCAAGGCTCCCGTGTGTTGTGTTCGCTGTGGAGTCACGCCGCCGAAGCTGAATCGGCATGGCGTGGAGGAACAGCACTTCGGAGATACGCCCATCCACGGTAAGCCGGGTGGGCCTGAAGGTCATGCGGGTGCGGTACAAGTGCGGCGACTGCGGAAAGACCTTCCAGCAGGTTCTCCCCGACATGGACGAGAAGCGCACGATGACTCGCCGCCTGATCGAGTACATCAAGAAGCGTTCCTTGGAGCGCACGTTCACGGAAGTCGCCGCCGACGTTGGTGTTGACGAGAAGACCGTCCGCAACATCTTCACGGAGCACACGGACAAGCTCGACGCCGAGTACCGTCCGGTGACGCCGAATTGGTTAGGCATTGACGAGTTGTTCCTGATCCGCAAGCCCCGGTGTGTGCTCACGAACGTCGAGATGAATTCGCTTATCGACCTTTTGGTGGACCGGAATAAGCCCACTGTAATCAAGTGGATGACTGAACGGTTGAATAAGAACGCCGTAGATATCGTGACGATGGATATGTGGCGTCCCTACAGGGACGCAGCACTGAAGGTGCTGCCCAATGCCAAAGTCGTGGTGGACAAGTTCCATGTGGTCAAGATAGCGAATCACTGCCTGGATGCCGTCCGCAAGGAACTCAGGGAGTCGATGGAGGTCAAGCAGCGCCGGAAGTTGATGCACGAGCGCCACCTGATCCTTCGCCGCCGCAAAGACGCGGGTTGAATGGGAGCGCATCTCTGAGTTCATCGGCCATGAGCCGGAAGGCGACCGAAGCCTGTTCATGGCGCATAAGTCCGGAACGCTTGATTGCAGTCTGTTGAAGGACCACAGATGCTCCGTTTACGAAGTGCGCCCGATGGTGTGCCGATTGATGGGGACAGGGCCGCGTGGATTGATTTGCAGCCATGGGGTATGCGCAGAGAAGCCGATTACCGAGGCAGAAGGGGCAATGCGGATGCGTGCGATGTTCAGGTTGGGGAAATAAAGTACGCAAAACGCCCTTGGGCTAGGTGTTTTCTTCAAATCCTTAGCCTTCCCTATGCGGGTAAACTCTAAAGCTAAACCATCTAACCGGTTCAGCCTGCGCAAGCCCATTAAGCGCAGGTCTCCGGAGTTTTAACCTACGTCAGCCAGACGCAGGTATCCGCGCGCATCCCCCTCGGGGACTGGGGTATCGGGCTAGATAGTAAAGCAACTGGTTGCGATGGTTGGCTTCGAGAAACGCTTGTGCCGGAGGTCCACCACACGCGGCGCAAGACACCCGCCGCACCTCGAAATGAGCGAAGCGCGGTATGAGGGTGTGTTGGGTTAATGCTTCGGGATGGCCTTCGTTTGATTGTTCTCACAAACCCTCGCTATAGGGTTGAGAGCGACTGGGCGGCTGATAGCGCAACCGCCCGTGGTATCGCTCTATACGACCTTTCCAATCCCCGCGGAGAGACTGGGAACCCCATTATAGGGCAAGGGCCGTAAACTTTGCAAACTCGCTATAAATTTCGGTGAGTTTTCGTCTTGAAAACCCAACTCTTCCGCAAAAAGTCACCGCCAGCTTTCGCGCACTGCCACCATGGCGGTTGGCTACCGGTTGTAAGTCCGGCAACTGGCCTTTCGCCCAAAGGGCTAACGGGAGCCATCCCGGCTCAACCTCGCAGCAGCGCCGCGAGAAACTTGATTCCTTGCCATGCCGCCCAGACCATCACGGCCACAAACGACAGCGGCATCCATACTGCAAAGATCCACGCTATGGTGATCTCAATCCAACTCATGGCGTCCCTCCAGCCATTCATCGACCACCAGTGCCGTGCGTTCTGCGGCCCACCAGAGCACCGCGCCAAGCGCGATTGGGCAGACCACAATAGCGAGGCAAACGAGAGAGCAGAGGATCATTGAAGTTCCTCCGGCAGTTCGACCGCCAGTTGTTGTTCCTCGACCTCTCCCGCGCGGTTCATCTCGCGCACTGCGCGCTCACAACACTCATCGCAGTTGCCGCAATCGCATTGGGCCGGCAGAAAGTTCTCGGTTTCTTCGTCCCAAGTCATCAGTCCCTCTCCTGCGCGCACAGGCTCGCCGCGCGCTGCCCCGCCGTCATCTTGGCGCGCTCCCGTTCGTACTCGATGGCCTTATCGGCCATCCCGCCAAGCTCGATGGTGCCGTAGCCATTCGTGGTGATGGTGTAGCGGATCATTAAGCCACCTCCTGCAAGTTGGCCTTGGCTGCATTGCGAGCGGCTTTGGCGGCTACTTTCTTTTCAGCCTTTGCCGCCGCCTCTGCGGCCGCATCGTACAGAGACACACGGCTCAGCAGCGTCTGCTTGCTTCCCTTATATTCGTCGTGCTCTTTGACGGTCGCCTTTACCGTAACCACGGAGCCGACCTCCATGCTGCATTCCCCGGAGCAGAACCACTTCGCGCGGTTGCCGGCGGCATCGCGGAACGTTACCAGCGTAGTCAGGCCAAAATCGTTCTCCATTTCGCGCAAACCCATCACGGTAAACGTGAATACTTCGCGCTTGCCGACTTCGCCGAACCAGTTGCTCGGATTATCGCGTTCGTACTTGCGGGCCATCTCTTGTTCCAGATAGCGGTTGTAGGCGGCGATGATGGAACCGGCCAAGCCGGCTTCGCGCGGGCCAATCTGCTCACGCTGGCTGACGACGCGAATGTTCCAGAGGTAATCGTTGGTGACATCGGCTGAGAGCGATTGTGCCCATTCGATAGCGCCGGTTGCCTTGGCTTTATCCTCTTCGGTCGGGGTGTACGCAGCTTGCTTGCTGGCCGTGAGCCGGTCCCAGAAGTTCTGGTCGAAGCAATTGAGCGCGGCGTCTACCGTAGCGCACTTGGGAACATAAGAGTTCCGCGCCTCTGTCCGAGAGCACCATCCATCGGCGCGTACGCAGCAAGCAACCTGGGTGAGCAACGTTAGCGTGTTCCAGTAAACCCGGATGCCAGAGCCGCCGAAACCCTCATCCTCGTAAGCGCCAAGCTCGCCGTCCAGCCCCGCAAGCAGTTCGGCGTATTCAGCCAATCCCGCTGCGTTCTCGGTGCGCAAGAAATCGGCAAGGCAGTTGCGCCCGACCTGCTTCCATTCGCCGGTTTCGGACTGAAGGACATAGGTGTCCTTGCGGATGCGTTTGGTTTGGCAATGATCGCATCCAGTTTCGGCGGTACGATACTCAAGCGGCAGGCTGGTTTCAAATCCCGGCACGGTGCGCAGAATATTTCCGCCATCTTCGTGCTGAATGGTAGCGGCCATGGCCCAACCGTTGACGCGCGGGCAGTTTCCAGTGAGTGTCACGAGGGCAAAGCGTAACTGATACTCGATGCGGCGGCGCGGGCCGAAGTCGCCAGTCGAATCGGCGTGCTTTACGCGCGTCTCGAATGCCTCGCCGATCTCAGACAGCACCAGCGGCCCCATGTGCAGCTTGGCGGCGCGGCGGTTCAGTTTCTCAACCCGAACCTTAAGGGCCTCCATGTTGCCCTCGGGGATACGGTAGATCAGGTTGCCTTCCGGCGTGGTGGGACGATCTGCTGTTGGTGTCATATGAGTAAAATTTGCCTCACGGTTCTCAGCACCTTTTGCTCTGATCCAGAGTGTGTAGGAACCGCTTGGCAATTCTCATTCTGCGCTTGGATAGCGATCATTGCAAGGGAAAAGATGCGGGTAGTACGAGTTAGGTACTCCCCGCGTTTGGGGGTATCCCTACACCTTGCCGCTCGGATTCCATGCGTCGATGTGCCGTGGGCGTTCTGCGCCTTCCGAATTGCTGGCAGGCCCCTGAGTATCAGTCGGTGCTTCAGCGCGGCGTGGCGCGGCTTGGACGCGAAAGAACATGACTTTATTTCCTCGTTTCCTCTCGGCTGTATCGCTCCGTAGCGGCCCTCGTAATCTCAAACAGGCGACGCTCTTTGGCGTTCAGTTCTCGGCGGTCAAGTGCATACTGCAACTGCCGGTAAACGCGCGCGATGGCGTCCTGGAGCATAGTCATAGCAACGCCAACCTCCCGGTAACCTTGTCGATCACCTCATCTTTATTCAGCCCGCACGTCTTGCAGCAGCGCTCTTGAATCAAGTACAGGGATTGAATGCCAATTGGGTCTGGTGGAATCTCCTGCCACTTTTCCCACTGGTGAAACAGGCGGTGTGGGATTCTAAGTACGATACAACTCGCGATAAGAGACAACAGAGATATCCCGAGAGCGATGTACATCTCTTGCAGTTCACCGGTCACGGTAGATCCTCCCGCCTTATCCGCCACACCCCATGTGGGCCGCTGGGTTGCCGCGCCTTGAGCTTATGAGTTGAGATCATTCTGTAGATGGTCCTCCGCGTGACGCCTATCGCCTTGGCCGCCTGCTGTGGTGTGAGGTAGCCGTCCATCTGAGGGTCTGTGGAGCGCTTTGGGTGCGGCTTCGATGGAATCATGAGACAACATAGGATATAACATGTAATCCTGTGGAGTCAATGGCATTTTTCTTCCATTACCATTGCGCTATAAGGTACAATCGCTTACGAAATGCCAAAGGGCACAACGTCCTAAGCAATCACCGCACTACGGGCCGACGCGCGGGTCCGCTAAGCTGTGAGCGCGTGGCTGGATAGAATCACCTGCGGTAGCCCGACACCGCGGGGCGGTTCTATTTCCAGCCGGTCAAAATTCCTTCCGATGGCACTCCTCCAAGAAAAACACATTGCGGATGCGGTATCCGCCACTAAAGCACAGAGCGTCATGTACTTGGACCATGAGCGCAAGTTCGTTGCCGATGTTCCTTTCGAGGACGCCAAGCTGTTCATCTTGACCGGCATGTTCCTCGTGGGCGGGTCGCGGTCGCGTGTCAAGTACATCCAGGCCAAAGAAGCCTTCGCCATGCCGGTGCGTGTCACGCCAGATTGCCCGATCTACCAGCGCACCCGCCGCGAATATCACGAACTCAACCGCCAGTCGGAAATGCCAGTGCTCTCAGTTTCGATAGACTGGTTGAAGCACATGGGCTACCGAATTCAGATGGGGATGGGGGCGTAAAACGGCGGTATCCTGAAGCGATATGCAAATTGGCCTGAGAATTATCAGGAAGCAAGATGTGCTTGGCAGAGCGTCCGTGGTCTTGCAGCCATTCGACATCGAAAGCGGAGATTCGTTTGACTCTTCAATCTTATATGGCAGCCTCTCGCTGTCCTACGAGGATGGAGTGGCCGTCGTCTCAATGAAAATTTTTCCGGCGCGTATTGATCAGGTGGGCGGTTGATGCGTGAGCAACGCGGCGCTCGCCACTTGGCGAAGGAAAAGCAGGCGCAGAACGGCCAACCGTTAACCGGCCCAGTTGTCTGGAAAAACAGAATCCGTGGCTACGGCGAGGAAGCGCCAGATCAACTTTTAAGCAACCCTTTCAACTTTCGCTTGCATCCTCAAGCGCAACAGGAAGCGCTCGCTGGCACGCTTGAAACCATCGGCGTGATCCAGAATGTAGTAGTGAACATTACCACTCAGCACGTGGTCGATGGGCATTTGCGAATCGCGATGGCCATCAGCAGCAATCAGCCGACAGTCCCAATCACTTACGTGGAGCTTTCGGAAGCAGAAGAAAAACTAGCGCTCGCTTCCATGGACCCGATTGCCGCCATGGCAGGCACAGACCAATCCTTGCTCGATTCCCTCATCGGTGACATCCGCCAGAGTGACCTCGGGGCCAATCTCACTCCAGGCTTGACGGACCTGTTGGACCAACTTTCCGTCGGCATCCCTTTCGGCGGTGACGACCCGCTTTCGCTCGGAAGTGGCAGCGGCTCCAATCAGATCACTTGCCCAGAGTGCGGTTGCAAGTTTAGTTTGGGCGATAAAGCACATGCTGCATAATAAGCAGGGCTAATACAATAGCCCTGCCGTTATTTTCCTATGGATCGTAGCTTAAACCCCGCAGAAACAAAGGCTTTGGAGCCTTGGAAGTGGACGCCAAAGCGTGAGCGCGCAGCCCAAATGCTCGCAGAAGACGTGCTCACCGATGCTGGAATCGGGTCACAGGTTGGCTGCACTGACCGTGCCATCAGGATGTGGAAAACCTATCCTGAATTCCAGGCCCGCATCCAATCCGAGCTTGCCAAAATCATCCGCAGGACCGAAAACTCCGGGCGGGCATTGCGCCACAAGCGCATCCAAGCTCTAGACAAGCGATGCACGGGCCTGGACAAGGTTATCGAGGCACGCGCCAAAGTCTACAACCGGCCTGAGATTCCTGGCGGAGATACCGGCCTCGTGGCAGTGGAGTTCAAATCGGCTCGCGTCACAGAGCAGCGTGTCGTCGATGGCAAGACGCAGTTCGTTGAAATCTCGAAACTGATCCCAGAGTACCCGGTAGACACTGGACTGCTGAGAGAACTCCGTGAGCATGAGAAACAAATTGCTGTCGAGATGGGCCAGTGGGATGAAGGCATCAAGGCAGGCGGCGATGTCAACGTCACTGTCACCTACCAGCATCTCGACACCAAACTAACCCGCAGCACGGTAATCGTTACGAACGGCAACGGCCATGAGCAAGAACATTCAATTGGTGCTCCCGCAACCGCACCCGGCACAAATGGAGATCATCCAGCAATCGAAGCGGTTTACGGTAGTGGATTGCGGCCGGCGGTTCGGCAAGACGACACTGGGAATGGATCGGGTAATCCATCCGGCACTGAAGGGTAAGCCCGCTGCGTGGTTCGCGCCGACGTACAAAGATTTGGAGGACGTTTGGCGCGCACTTTGTCATACGCTGAGAGAAGTAATTGTAGGCAAGTCAGATAAAGATCACCGCATGGAAATTATTGGTGGCGGCGTGATTGAGGGCTGGTCACTAAACGATGCCGATTCGGGTCGCGGTCGCGCTTACGCTCGCATTGTGGTGGATGAGGCGGCCAAAGTGAGTAACCTCAAAACGGCGTGGGAACTCAACCTGCGTTCGCAACTAATGGATTACCAGGGCGATGCTTGGTTTCTGAGCACACCGCGCGGCACGGCTAATGATTTCTATATCCTGTTCACCTACGGGCAAGATCCGCTAAAGCCAGAGTGGTGCTCCTGGCAGATGCCGAGCCACATGAACCCGCATACGTTGCCATCAGAGATCGAGGCGATGAAGCGGGATATGACGGATCTGGCTTTTGCTCAGGAGGGGCTTGCGCAGTTCGTCACGTGGCAAGGCGCGGTTTTCCGCAAGATCATGGATGCAGTATCGGTGCAACCGCTCGAAGGTGTGCCGTCGTGCATCGGTGTGGACTGGGGCCGAGTGAACGACTACACCGTGTTTGCGTGCATCAGCGAAGATGGCAAGGTGTTGGAACTTGACCGGTTCCGGGGCATCGAGTACAGCCTTCAGCGTGGCCGGCTACAGGCCATGTATCTGCGTCACGGCAAACCGCTCATCATCGCTGAAGCGAACTCCATGGGCCAGCCGGTTATTGAGCAGCTTGCCAACGACGGCTTGAAGGTTCAGGCATTCACCACGACCTACGCCAGCAAGTCTGAGATCATTCAATCCTTGGCTCTGGCCTTCGAGCGCTGCGAAATCAAGATTCCGAATGACCCGGCACTGATTGGCGAATTGCAGGCGTTTGAGGGTAAGCCTGGCGCTGGCGGCCTGATGAAGTACTCGGCGCCGGCCGGGGGGCATGACGATTTGGTGATGGCGCTCGCAATCGGCTGGCAGGGTGTAGCGAAGGCCAAAGAAGTACTATCTGCTGGCAAGCAGTTCGGTTCCTTCATGGCGGCAAACCTCTCAATGTCCTCAAATACAACAAAACCAGAGGGTTGGACGAGTCCGTACCGGATGCAGAGGAATCGGGGGTAGTCCTATACGTTAGTGCGCAGTAGCGTAAAATGAAAACTGCGCGAGTAGCGAGTGATGCGCTAAGGGCTGTGATGAAAAACAAGTACATGTTCATAAATCCGTTCGGCTGCATGGTCGAATGGTTCGATTCCCTGGGGGAGTGCGAAAAGAAAGCTCGGAATTTGAAACTTGAGAGCAGAGGGATCTGCATTTTTGAGTGCGTCTCCGAAGTTCCGGCCTATCGTCCAGAAGAAGATGCAGCAGATATCCCAATGGAGTGCATGGCGTCTCTGTAGGAATTAACGCTATGAGCGGATTCAGCGTAATCGACAAGCGGGGAGAGCGGAAGGTCTGCGACCGATGCCACCATGCCAACGGCAGGATGCGCCATGGTGTCTGTGGAGACTGCTACGCCAAAGAGCGTGAGCAAATCCGATCATACCGCGCATATCTCGCCGAACTTCATCGCATTGCCATGCGGTTCTCGCGTACTGCGTAATAGTTTGTGTATGTACGTGTACCGGTACAAGGCCACAGTGGTGTACCAGTAGAAGGCCACACTTTTGACGCCTAAGCCCCAATATTCCAGAATCCCGTGGGAGGTCACGACGGATGCCCGTCTCACCCATGCCGCCGTGCGCATTTACCTGATTCTTGCTGGCGCGGAGCGCGGCGGTAATTGCTCTATCGGGCTTCGCTGGATTGCCGATTGCGCCCATATAAACATCAAGACGGCGGGTAGTGTCCGCAGGTGCGTTGCTGGAGCGGATGAATGATTATTCAGGCTTTGGAATCAATTAGTTTCTGGGGATGATCGCAAGGTCCAAGCGGATGTCAACCATTTTCTTCATTAGGCGTCCTCTGCCGATGCCATCGGCCAGAAGAGATTACCGACAGCTTCGTAGAGAAGAAGTTAACCAGCCGCATGATATTGCTCGGGTCAACCATATCCAGGTCTGCGGTTGTGTGAATTGTCGTCAGAAACCCATCCGCAAAGAACTCCATCAGTCGCTGATTTCCTAAAACAGACGCGTGAGAAATGCCTCTTGCCGACGCGATTTTGATTACCAGGGCGACCGGTAGAGAGGGAAGCTGTCTCAGGCTACACTCTCTCTGGCCTTGAACCTGAATTCAGATTGCGCCCCACGTTTTTGTGGACTAGGCGAAACGTCCAAAGCAATCCGCTTGAGGGCCTCAGGATCTACTGCCTTTGCTTCCCACCATCCAGCGATGGCATCATAAGGCGCTTGGGAGTGAAACAAACTCTTGAGGCTGCCTTCTCGTATTGCGTGGCGAAGATCATTTTCAAGAATGCTCTTGATGAGCGATTCGGCCTCTTCGATGGTTTCGCCAGTGGCCACCGCTCCAGTATCTATACAGCACGCACTGTAGACCCGGTAGTCTTCATCGAATCGGATGAAAACCCGAAGGTCCATTTGCTCGATGACAGATGGAATATCAACGCTCAACGTATCGCTCCCTGGCTCCAGCATCGGCCCACGTGCATTCGAGAGTGACCGGCTGAAACCGGATCTCGAATCCACAAACAGCCAAACTTCTCGCCATAGTCTTAATCGTCAGATTATGGTCTCCGGTCATCATTCGCGAGACGAATGAGCGGTGGCAGTCCATGCGCCGTGCCATCTCAGAACGAGAGATCCCACTCCTATTCATGGCGTTCTGGATAGTCGATTGCGCCATGGCAAGTGCCGATTCTTCGACAATCTCCAAATCGTCAGTGTCCGCCGCCCATTCATTCGGTTTAGCCCAATGGCTCATATATATCTCCAGAACAACAGATGGTGTTGATATATATGTCAACATGATGGACGCCTCCGCGTCAATAAGGGTTCGGGGAAAATTTAAAGAAAATGGTTATCAGTATATTGCTCTATACTGTTATCTTTTACATTGAAAATAAAGTACTTAAGTACCTAATCCAAGGGCCGAACGGCTCAGCCCGACCGGCAGTCTCGGCCAGCATGGCGTCCGCCATGCGGAGTTCCAGTGCCCCAAGCACGGCATGGTGGCGCTAGACAGCAAACCGGCTGAGTGGAACGCAGCTCTTTCTGTTTTGCCGGGAGGCAATTTCTTTGGCCCGATCTACCACTCTGCGAGTATGAGAAGCAGACTGCCGTCGAGAACCGGTGTGCGTCTCGGCCAACCCCTCCGTGGCTAATCATACGCCCAGTACACTATTACCGTTGCTTATGATGCCATTACCCTGTAGCATGGGATCGGAGGTGGTATGTCACCATGCTACGGGAAGAGATTCTGGAGCTACAGGACCGGATCGGGATGAGCGATGGGCAGTTGATCGCTCTGGCGCGTCGGTGCGCTGGTGCTAGCGTGCGGGGGTTGCACGATATGTTGCAGGTTGAATTGTTGGAGTTGCACGAGGAATTGGTGCTGATCGAAAAGACTGAGGTCGCGGAGCGATGGGCAAAGACGGAGTGGGCAGCGTGAGCGATTTATTAGCGGCGGTGGCTCAAGAGCTTAAGTCTGCCTACGAGGCGCGTGTTGCCCTAGACAGGGAAATCGACGCGATGCGCAAGCGCATCAATGACTTGTGTCGCGAGGCTGAGAAGGCGCGCGCCAAGGAGCGGGACGCCCAAGACAAACTGATGAGCATGGCGCTTGGCGAAGATACCGCCAATGGCGCTGAGGTTGCCGTATGACCCCAATCGAAACCACACTGACAGTAGCGGATGCTATCCGGCTTGGCTCACTGATGCGCAAGCAGGGCTACGGCGACGTGTACACCGAAACCAGTACGTGCGCGTTCGGAGCGGCGCTTGACGCCATCGGCCTGAATGGCAGTTATCATCCGGGCTTGCTGCCAGTCGCGTGGAAGGCGCTGTTCGACCGGCCGGCGACCTGCCCAGAGTGCGGCCATGTGGCGCAAGGTACGTGCGGGATCATTGTGCATTTGAACGACTACCACCTGTGGACGCGGCAAGAGATTGCGGATTGGGTGGAGACGGTGGAAGCGCGGGCTGATCAAGCGGTAGAAGTATCGTTCGTTGCGGCATGACTCTCACACTTCAGATCTCTCCTGAAGGCGTGCCAGCATGAGCGCACGCACCCAATCCACGGAGCCAATGCAAACCGCCACGGAAGTGTCCGCATGGATTGACGGCCTGGGCCAAACGCATAAAGAGATCAAGGCCACTCGTGGCCGCGGTGCTACGCCTCCCGAGCTTCAGGGGCATCTGGCAACCGTAGCCTACCTCAAGGGCCTTGAAGGCGAATTAGAGCGCATACGGGCCGCGCTAGACGCCGCGTGGGCAGGTTTAGAGGACAGCCGGCAGTTCCGCAAGTGCGTACGCCATGCGGATGCAGCACAGCAGCGGTTGCACAGGGTCATCAAGAAGTTGGCGAAGCAAGAGAACAAAATGAAATCGGAAAGGGCTGCAAAATGAGTTGGAGTGTTAACGCAAGTGGCAAGGTAGCAGACGTAAGAGGTAGCCTCAGCGAGCAATTCAAGGGACCATTGGCAGAGAAACCCGCTGGTTTGTACGATGACGGCGAACGCAAGACTGTCGAAATGATTCGAGACGCATTAGATCAATGCCTGTCCACTTTTGGGCCAGACAGAACCGCCATCGTGAGCGCATTCGGCCACATGGGATTTTCCGACTACGAGACAAAAGCTGGCGGATATCAGGAAGTCACTGTCTCAATCAAGCCGGGTAGCTAATAATGAGCGGCTTCAACGGTCACATCCTCGGAAGCAAGCCAAAGCACGTTCTCATCATCGTGGACCCACCGAAGGAACCGCGTCCTGATTTGATGGCGGGCCTTATCGACATGCGCAAGTTGCTCCAAGTGCGCGGCTTCGATCCTGTGATTTGGTTCTGGCCGATTCCTAATGCCGTGTGTGTTTGTGATCTCGACCACTTGCAGCCTACCGATGTAGCCACCATCAAGCGGCTGATTAGCGAGACGATGCCAAAGGCGCTTGCTCCCGAAGTCGAAGCGGCACCGATCTAGTTTCTATCCTTTTGTCCGCCCGTGTTCTCCATCAACTACTACGGCGCTTCGCGCGCCCATAGCCGGGTGCATCAAGACCGCCTGACATTCTGCGCGCTGCCTGATCGTCAAAATGATGAACTGTTCGGGCCGGTCAAAGTCTACATGCGCGATGGTGTGCGGTTGCGAAATCCAGAGACAATTCCGGTTGATGTGCTGATGTGGCAGTCCAAAGAAGGCCACGCGGGAGAGCGAGAGCGCAAGCACAGTGCGGCCTAGCGCTTTCTCTTCGGGCACTTCGGCAGATGCGCTCGCAGTTCTCTTGCTCCCATGGGAGACGCACCGCAGCGGTAAGGGCACGGAGTCTTGAGTTTCGGCCGGCCAGCCATTATCGGTTCACATGCTCCTTTTTTGGCCTACCGCAGATTGCGCAACCTTCGCCGTGGTAAATGCTCAGTGTGGTGTACGAGTGGTCGGATACGGGCGGGGCTGGCTGAACCCATTGCACCGTTACCGGCACATTATACGCTGGTAAAATCGGTAGGCCCGCTTCGGTCCTTACATTCGCGAGTACGCGGCCAATGTCTGATTCTGGCTCCCTATGCGCGAATGTCCAGTTCCAGCCGTGCTTCCAGAATCCAGTAACAAATGGCGTTGCCAACCAGATAGGCGGCAAAATCGCAAACAGCCATGTAATCCCTAGGTCTTGCCGGTAGTCGCGTTCGGCAGACTCTTGACTAGACAAATGCTGGCAATCTGCAAAGATAGCCGCCGCCGTTTGCCAACTCATCATCGCATAGCCAATCAGAATAAGCAGCCAAATCGGTATAGCCATTTCTCCTATTGTGGCACAAATAGCGCAGAAATGAAAACCCCCACTGTCCTGCAATCCCTTGCGCAAGCATCTGTCCGTTGTGAAGTGCTTGTGCCCACATGCCCCGCTGTAATCGTGATGGCACAGGCAGCGCTGGAGAGCGGCTGGCTGGATTACATGAGCGGTGAGAACAATGCGCTTGGGATCAAGGCGTACACCGGCCAGTGGAGCGAAAAACTCTGTCCGACCACAGAATACTTCACTGATGCGCAGCGAACGCAATTTCTTGCGCTTGACCGTGGGCGCACAGCAACGCTTGATCAGACTTACAAGCCCACGTATGACAAACACAGCAATGCCGTAAACAAGTACCACGTGCTGGACTGGTTCGCGTCCTTCGCCACGCTAGCCGATTGTTTCGCCTACCGCGCCAATCTGTTCACGCGCGCCCCTTACGCTGCCATCATGCAGCAGTACCAGCAAGACGTTAATCTCGATAAATGCGTGCGCGCCTTCGCGCCGATATACGCGACCTCCCCGAGCTACGCGGACACGCTACTTGAAATCATCAACGACCACGAAGTGCAGGCAGCGTTAGCCGCTGCAAAAGGAGTGGCTACCTAATGTCTCGAAAGTCTCTCGCATTCGCTTGCATCCTGTTTGGGTTTCTGGCAGGCAGTTTCAACTCCGGGACGACAGTCAACGCGCAAAGCACATCGCACCGCGCTATCTACGATTGCGTTCCTACCGATGCGCCCCCGGATTTTGCCATCAGCAAACTCTACGATTACGGCGGTGGATCGAACATCCTGTACATCGGATGGGCGCTGAGTAGCGGACCGCCTGATGCAACTAAAGCGGTTTGGGCCATCCAAAAGTTTACCTACTCAGGATCGAACCTGACACAAACGCAATGGGCTGTAGGCTCATCCACATTCGCAAACATCTGGAACAACCGGGCGAGCCTGACTTACTACTAGGCAGCTTGAGAATTTTCTGATTATGAAAACAATCCTGATAGCCTTGGCGTTTGCGGGCACGTTGGCTGCTCAGTGCGGCGCTAACGGCCATCTTGGCGCGCTGCCTAATGGGCAACTCGGGTGCGTCCCCAACTCCAACTTAGCTGTGGCTGGCGGGCCGAATGCCTTTGCCCAATCGACTCCCGCAGTTACGACACTCGCCGTCAACACCACGGCGCTCAATCTCACAAGCCTCAACTACATCATCACGTTCTGTTTTACCGGAACAGGCAGCGGGCCATTTACGCCGTTCACGGCCTACACTATCGGAAACACGAGCACGGTCACAAGCGTAGTATTTAACTTCTCATCTACGGCTAACATCACGTGCGTGGTCAACGGAAATGGCACAGGGCCAGCAGGTGCGACTGGGGCCAATGGAGCAACAGGGGCTACCGGATCAACGGGACCTACTGGAGTAACAGGAACTGCTGGATCTAATGGAGCGACCGGTGCCACTGGTCCTACTGGAGTTACAGGCAATGCTGGTCCTTCCGGATCAACCGGCGCAACAGGACCAACTGGTGCCACGGGAACGCCAGGCACTGGCAACAACGCTCTGTGCGTCGATGCCAGCGGCAGCACTACAACCTATACTTGCCCGACGCCAGTTCCGAACGTCACAACGCTGAGCGGCCTATTTGTCGTTTTCATCCCGCAGACCACGAATACAGGATCGAGCACGCTCAACGTTGCGAGCCTTGGCGCAAAGACTCTCAAGTTATCAGACTGCGCTACAAATCTATCAGCGGGTGCATTAGTCGGGGGCTTCGCCTATGCCTTCGGGTACAACGGAACCGTATTCTGCCAAACAGGTGGAGGCGGTGGAGGAGCTACGGGACCAACTGGTGCCACTGGTCCAACGGGACCAACTGGTCCTACGGGAGCTACAGGAACCGCTGGCACGAATGGCACTAACGGTGCGACGGGAAGCACAGGCGCTACTGGTAGCACAGGACCAACCGGTCCAACTGGACCGACAGGCTCGACCGGAATCACGGGGGTAACGGGTTCCACGGGACCGTCTGGCAGCACTGGTCCGACTGGGTCAACTGGCGCTACTAGCACGGGCTGCCAAATAAACTTCACCAGCCAGACTGTTGTCACAGTTACGGTCGGCACTGGCTGTAACGGGACCAGTACACACGGAATCTCGACAACGGCTCTGAGCGTTACGGCATACGACAATTCCAGCCCGGCTAACCAGATCACGCCAAGCTCTATAACTGTGTCGTCAGCATTCACCGTTGTAGTGGCCTTCGCGGGCTCTCAAAGCGGATATCTGGCTATCAACAGCAGCGGTGGAAATAGCGGCGGAGGAACGACTTATAATGCCAACTCCATCAGCGTCACTGGTGGCACGCCATACACGATCACTCATAGTCTGAACCTAGCCAGTCCCTACACCGCCAGCGTGACTTGCTTCAACTCCACTGGAGTGGCTGTTATCGGCGTACCTTTCGCGAACCTTGCATCCAACAGCTTGAACATTACCGATGTGTCATCCGAGACACTTAATTGCTTAGTTGTTGGAGGAGCAACGGGTGGCAGTGCAGGGTTGTCATGGCATGGCAACCTAACCAATGGTCAATGGACTGGAATCCTAACGAACGCACAGTGGACCGGCGTCATTGTGAACTGAGGTAAAACATGAAGAAATTTTTGATAGCCCTATCAGTGTGTCCATTTCTCGCTATCGCGCCGGCCATCGCGCAGTGGGCGACATCGGCAAGCAATTCCACTACGGCTGCGGCTGAGATCAACCAGAAGACGGCCTACCAGATTGCCGCGACCACCGCGCCCACCAACTGCACGCCCGGCAAAGATTGGTGGTTCGACAGCGCAGCCAGCTACGTTCCTCATCATTGCAGTGCCACCAACACGTTCGCTAACGCCCTGGTCGTTACGGGCGGAGCGCTCGGTACGCCTTCCAGCGGCACGTTAACAAACGTCACAGGCTTGCCACCGGCCGGCCTCGCTGCTTCTTCATGGACTACTCTCACTGACGGAGCGACAGTTACGTGGGCGATTGGCTCGGTTCTAAATGCGCAGGCGACCTTGACCTTCACTGTTCACTCTGGTAGCCGAACTCTTAATTTGACAGGCTTGGTAAACGGCGGGTTCTACACGGCCAAGATAATTCAGGATTCCACGGGCGGAGAGGGGTTGACACTCGGAACAGGCTGCACCTGGAAGGTAAGCGGCGGCGGTGGCGGAGCCGTCACGCCTTCCGCTGGAGCCAACGCGATAGATGTCCTCAGCTTCACATACGACAGCGGAGCTACTGCGTGCTATGCAAATTTCAATAAAAATTTCAATTAGCGTGCTGTTTTCTGTCGCTGCCTGGGCGCAGCCTTCTGGGTTCTTTGGCTCTAATAAGCCTCCCGTTCAACTTGCGGCCCCGACATTTTCTCCACCTGCTGGGTCGTATAGCAGCACGCAGACCGTCACGATTACCTACCCTGGCGGCTCCACCGGATGCTACGCCACTTCAAATCTGTCTCAAGGTGGGACGGCTGGCACGTGCGGAGCCGGATGGACGACCTACACCACGACAGTCTCAGTCTCCACGACCGAGACTCTGTATGCGTACGCCACGCAGGTCGGACAGACGAACAGCAACACCAGCAATGCAGCGTACACTATTAGCGGTCCAGCCACGACCTTTGTCCAGCAACAATACTGCCAAGGATCTTTGGGGGTGGCCACGCTAAACTGCTCTTTCGGTTCCACGCCGACGGTAGGCGACACCATCCTAGTAATTCCAGCCGCGCAAAATCAAACTTCGGGAGCCGCCATAACGTTCGGGACACCCACAGATAACCAGACAGGCAACTCCTACTCGTCTTTGGTAACCCAATCTTTAGGGTTCGCTAATTTCCAACTATTCGGTAGTATAGTCTCTGGTTCAACCGGGACATTTACAGTTACGGCTACGACTAACACATCGACAGGGACTTCCTTATTTGCAGTTACGATGATTGAATACGCGAATGGTCCAATTCTGACCGTGGACGCTGCGTCGAGCGTTGTCAACGATGGATGCCAAACAGTTACCAATGGTTGCGCGTTAGGGAGTGTGTCTGGGGTCACCACAACCAACGCTGCTGATCTCGTCCTGGCAATATCGGCTCTCGACTCCGGTAACGGAAATACCTGCCTAGCTGGAAATGTGGCTTTTGGCTCGACTTGCGCTAGCGTGTCGTCAACCTGGAACTTCAGGCAACCCACGGCAAGTACTTCCCAGTCTCAATGGAAGGAGGCGGTGTATGATCAGATCGTTAGCAGCACTGGGACCTTCAATCCATATTTAGCTTGTACTCCGTCTTTCAATTGTCCAGCCACTCCGGGAGCGGCCGGGACCAGCGTCGTAGTGGCACTCAAGCAGCACTAATATGAAGACTAAATCGGCCTTAGTTATCGCGTTCCTCGCAATCGCTATGCAGTCTGCTCCGCAGACTAGCGTAAACGTGGACACTGTATTCAAAGGAAAAGTCTCCACAACCGCGAAAACTTTCCTGTCTTCTCAGCTAGGAGTTACGGGCGGCTGCACGATTAGCCCTTACGTCCTGAACCCCTCGTGCTCAGATCCTGGGAGCGCAAATGCTGGCCTGATAAATGCGGCTTGGTCTGGGGCCAGCGCGACCAACCCGGTAGTAATTCTCTTGGATCAAGGCATCGCCTTAAGCGCTCATATTCAATGCCCAACCGGAGGATTTTGCGCCATTCAGGGCATAACGCCAGGAGCCGGGATCTTCATGGAGGCAGGCGCAACCGACAGCGCGATCACCAATGGATACGCCAACAATCTGAACAACGCGGCTCCACCTGGAGGATTGGCGTCGGGAACTTATACGAGCGGCATCACGGCGACCGGGAGCGTCACGCAGACGTGCACGCTCACCTCGTTCAACAACGTGTCTCCTGGGTGGATACCAGCCACAGCCACTGTAGCCCTGACCGGCACAAATACGATTGCTGGCGGTACGGCGCTCACGATCACGTTCCCCGGAAACTTCACGTCAGCGCCCACCACTGTTGTGGCGAGCAACGGAACAGCCACTTGCAGCGGAACGGCGACCATTAGCACGACGGTTACGCCAGGAGCTACTGGGTCGAACATCGTTATTCGGGATCTTTCCATAAACATGAACGCGCCGAATATCGCGGCCGGCAATGGCTGTTCCAACGGCACTGCGAACTGCACGGGCATCCACATTGCCAACACAGACGGCCTATGGATCGATAACGTCCGGATATTCAACACGCCATCATACGGTATTCTCTACGACCGAGACATCAACGTTCACACGGCGGGGACGTGGATATCAGTTCCAAGTGGATCAGGGCGAGATTGCCGCCATATGGATGGTCCAGAGAAGGACGTTTTTTTCTCAAGAAACTACTGCGGCATGGCCGGCACTACGGCATCCACCACAGACACCGATATCGCGCTGAATGCCCCCGAGGGTCACTGTGGCCCCATCGACAATGTGAATATTGAGTCTGAAGAGGTCGGGAATGTCTTCTCTGCCGTCGCGGGCTATAACAGTGCTGGCTCGTGCGCTTTTCCTTTGACGAACATCAGAATCAACGGAGTCACTGTTGATGCGGGGTCAGTTGTCACGCAGGCCCTGGTATACATGGCCAGCGGGAATGGCTTGACGGCTGCCGATTCAAACGGACCAATCTTTGTCTCCGATGCCCACTCCGTCCAAGCTCCCGTATACCAGTCAGTTGGTTCATGGAACACGATTAGCGTGGTGAACAGCGACTGCACCAACGAACTTACATCAAATCCCCTGGCACCATCGTGCGTCAACGTTCAGAATACGATAAGCAACTTGATCGTGAAGAACGTGGGGCTATACAGGAATACCAGCGCGGCCGGTTCCAGCGGGGCTTTCTTGCTTCAGACCATCAATCCGGTAACCAATCTTCAGGTCGATGGGTGGGTAAGCGACAATGGGTCATTTTCGGCCACTCCCTATTTGGTAGACGCCCAGGGCAGTGTAAGCAGCATGGCCATCACTGCTCCCGTCAATGTAAACGGGAAGATTTCCGTTCCTCTTTCCTCTGCCGGCCTCTCGCACGTCACTTCCATAGCCGGGATTGAGAACTTTTACAACCCACCCACTACGATCAGCGGCCTACCAGCTTGCAGTTCGGTTCTGGAGCGCATGGTCGGACTGGTGACCAACGCCAGCAGCCCGGCTTACCTGGCTGCTCCAAGCACAACCGGGAGTGTTCATGCCCCGGTACGTTGTCTGGGTGGCTCATGGGTGTACAACTGAGATTTTCTCTATTTTTCGTGGCGCTCAGCTGCTCGGCTCAGATCGCGCCGTCGATGCTAAGTGGAACTACGGCGGCCGGCAGTGGTTTCAGCGTAACGGTCTCGCCGCTCACCCAGCAGGCCCAACTCACCTTCACGGCTCCTGCGAATACCACCTGTACTGTGGCGGCTAGCGAATCGCCAACTCTATCACCGCTGCTTGCGGATGTGGACCCGAGTCTATATAGCGGGAGCAATCAGGACAACCGAACCGGGTCCGTAAACAACGGCACGTCTCGAATCTTCATCCTGGGAAAGCGCGCCGCAGAGCGGGCGCTGGACGGCTATTTCCACTCTCGTTCTCTAAAGCCGCTAACAACCGTGTATTACCAGATTAGCGGGTGCGGAGGAACGGCCACCGGTTCTTTTACGACGGATAATATTCTCCTGGGAAATACCTTCAACGAGGATGTCCCGCCCGACCTGAGCTTGAGCACGGCTTATTACGTTCCTGGCGGTCAGTACGCCTATCCGCAGTTTCTTTCAATGGTTCGGGGGGCCAATCCGGAAGTTCTTCCCGATACACAGAGTGGTATTGGCGTTCAGCTTGTTACTTATCCACAGGACTTTCCCTTCACCGGAGGTTTTAGCGGTACGCACAGCTTCACAACGGCTACGAGCGTGAGCGGGTGGACCAACCCCGGCAACATCCTGCTCAACTCGCCTGGGGTATATGCCACGTTTTCAGGTGCTGGCTCCGGAAAGTTGGCGGTGATCGATACGGTTCTCTTCGATAACAGCGGGAACTTCTATACTATCGACTCGGCGGTCCTGAGCATCACCGGCTTGACCACCGGCTCGTCGTCGCCTATCATCGCGTGCCCGACCGTCAATAATGCGAACTGCTGGCCAACTAACGGCACAACGAAGACCCAGACCGCCAATCTCACTGGATCTCTTTCGACCGTCACTCTGGGTACAACGACTCCTATCCTAGATTCCTGGACGCCCGCCGGTTCTTCTCCTCTTCTAGGCCAACAACAGTCTCTGTACGGCGACATGCAGCAGCGCTCGGGCAACGTGAATGTGGATGGAAGCGGAAACGTTTCACTCGTGATACCGACTCAGAATTCAATCACGAATTTCAATCTAAACTGGTCCCCCGGAAGTATCGTGACTATTGGGTCTTCGGTTTGCATAATCACGAGCGCTGTCACGATCACGGCGTTTACGATCACTCCTAGCGCCTGTAGCCCTGCCCTCACGGTTCCGGTTTCCAGCGCGCCCTACTCGGCCACCAATTTCGGCTGGCTGATCTGGACCACGGACACGGTGAACACGATCAAGATCCAGTACGCCACATATTCCATAACAAGCAGCCTGCCCGTTCAGTGGCCGGCCAGCGGTTCTCCGGATCTCTTTGACCTAACGCAACTAACTAACTCTACTACCGGGCATGCCGGATATCTCATGCAGGTGCCTGGAACAGGTTTCTATTTCTTCGATACCGTTACTGGTCAGGGAAACGCCCTATCAACTATAAACTATCCGAGCAAGGCTGGAACTGACGGTTGGGGCAATGGAAGCGGGCAGGCATGTAATAACGCATCCACCACTATCACCGGCAGCGGTCCTTTCAAGATCTACTGCACCGGCCTAGATAACACCGGAACAGAGGTTCTTATCACCTTTCCTCCAAGTTCCACTCTTCAGCCAGGCTCCTGGAATTGGAACAGCGGTACGAACCTTACTCCAAGTTCGATCAATGCTGACTTATTGAGCCTGCTGGTTAATTTTACGACTGGGCAAACCCCGAGTTTCAATAAAACGACCTTCTCAACGCAGGGATGCGGCATCAGCGGTTTGCAGCAGTGGAGTAATGGAGATCCACTACTGATTGGCGATTGTGTCCAGTCTCAGCAAGACACCTACGGATGGGTATACTCCTTCGACCCAGTTGCCACGACTAACGGACAAGCAGGCAACGCCGGGTGTGTGAGCGCTCTCGGCGGCGGTCCCGGATGCGTCATGGCAGCTATGAGTACTTGGGGGGGCGGTTCCTCCACCTCGCCAAACCGTTGGTGTACGCTTCACACCCTGTTTTCTGCTGGCCAAGCCAACACCAGTACGATGTGGATCGCCGGGAAGACTCTGACGAACGGCGGAAGCGCGGGACAGAGTTTCCAGACGAGCACGGTTTCGAGCGGAACCATCGGCACTAGCCCGCAGTTCGCACCAGGGACAGGAGGTTGCCCTGGCGGAGTGCCCCATGGGTGCAATACTCTAACGCTGGCGGCTCAACCAAACGGCTCGGATGGCTTCATTCAGAACATCGCAGTGGGCGATGTGATCAGCTTCCAGGGCGGCGGTTCTGGCGAGAACGTTCAGGTGTTGAGCACGAGCGGTGGTAGCACTCCGACAATCTCTGTCAGCCGCGGCGTAAGCGATAGCGGGCTTTGCACATCTTCCGGCGGAAGCGCTTGCCCATCTGGCACGATCACACTTTACATGCAGTGCTCGGCCGCCGTTCCCCATGGAAGTGAGTCATGGACCTGGAATTATACGACAGACCCTCACGGCCTGAATGGAGGCGGCCAGGTGGCGACGGCCTATTATATCGACCATCCGACGCCACGGCCATCCTATGTCGTGGGAGCGGACGGATGGAGTGCGAATCCAGGAGAACCACCGACCGGTGGCTATGCCGCTCTAACGAGTTTAACGGCTTCTTCCCCGACCTATTACCTATCGCTAGCTCCTTTATTCGGAGGAATCAAAGGAATTCCGCAGTTCGTTGAAGCCGCCCAGGACCATACTAGCGGATACGGCGATAGCCAGACCAGCGCGAATTATATGGTGGACTTTAGGACCGGAGAAACGATGGACACCGTCAACTCTCCGACTAGTAAGACCGGCACCGCTATTCACATTTCCGGCAACACCTACTACTATGCTGGAACTACAAGCAACGGCGACGATTTCAACGGCATTGGCGGATCTGGAATCGCCAACAGTCTGAACCGAAAGGTTCAACCGACCATGGCTTTTTGCGGAACCCAGCCGCTGACTGACATCTCAGGGCCAGCAAGCGGGCTACCTGGAACATACCAATACTGTGAAGCGCGCACTACCACGGAATGCGGCGGCGGTCGCACTCAGGGAGATATCGTCTTTACATGCCCCAATCTGGTTCCTTTGCCACTCGGCGGAATCGGGTTGTTCTCCCAAAACGATGTCGGCTTCTTCAATACTGGCGCATGGCTCAATGCCCCTTCGCAATACTCTTGGGCCAATGGGACCGATCCTAACGCGCAGTACGCCCGTGGCCTGGGACATTTCCTGACGCGGCAGCGCTTTCTAAACGTCAACGCCAACGGGCGCGTCACTCCTGACGGAAGCTGGTATTTGACGTGGTGTATCGCTGTGAACGGAGTTTGGAACGCCGTGTGCGCCTCCAGGCTTCCCTCCTTTCCGACTCCGGATGCCGTACAGCGATGGAATCCGGTTCCCTATACAATCAACATCACGGCCAGCGGAGGAAGCACGGCGGCGCGCGTGGACTTCGGATACTTCGAGAATGGAAGCGCTCCTACCGATTACCATTGCATGACGAGGCTCGACAAATGCCAAGCGGTCACAGCGACCATTCCGGCCAGCCCCCAGATATTCAGTTGGGGTAGCGAATCGGCCACAGGGCTTTTCTGCCCGGTATCCTGCACAATCCAGGTTCCAGCGCTTTCCCGTCACTTCCTGTACTATCAGGTGGAATTGCTCATCGGTGGCACGTGGATGCCTCAAGGCCTTCAGGTAGCACGCATCCAATGACGTAGGGAATCGCGGTTAACGATGGTGCCATGATGCGAAAAATCCTACTTACTTTACTTCTAACTACGATTGCTTATGGTCAATCCGCCAACTATAACGCGGCGGCCACTGGGAGCCTTGACCTGAGCGGACTTGGTACGCTAAAGCTCCCGATCACTGGTGGTGGGACGCAATGCGTGCAGGTCAACAATTCCGGTGTACCGAGCGGGACAGGCTCTGTGTGTGGCACTGGCGGTGGTGGCGCTAATCCGAACGGGTTCTATCTCGTCAACCAATCGACCAGTGAACCAGCCAACGCCATCAACCTTGGCGCGCTCAGCAGCGGGTTGCTGACTTGCTCTACTACCACTGGCGTATGCACGGTTGCTACCGTAGCGGCTCCTGCTGGTGCTGTGGTAGGAACCACAGATGTTCAGACTTTGACAAACAAAAGCATCTCTGGTACTGAGATCAATTCCGGCTTGGTGGGCGCAACTTACGGTGGTACCGGCGTCAACAACGGATCGAATACCATAACTCTTGCAGGAAATCTGCTCTTTACCGGCGCGTTTAATCCCACGTTTGCCATCCCGTCAACCTCTACTTGGACCTTCCCAAGCGGCGGAGGGTCGCTGGCTTTGCTTGGTTCCACCATGACCGGTACGTGGAATGGGACCACGATTGCGGCGGCGCACGGGGGCACGGGCGTGGCGAACACGGCTACCCTAACGTTGGGTACCTCAAACCAAAATTGGGCCACCTTGGGCACGGGAATCGTCAAAAACACCACTACCACGGGAGCATTGAGCAATGCGGCATCCTCGGATGTGTACGGCCTGTGGACAGGCTCTTGCTCCAGTAGCACCTTCCTCAGAGGTGATGGGGCTTGTGCGGCACCGAGCGGGACGGGTAACACGACCAGCACGAGTCTCACCACAAATCATCTCTCAAAGGCAAACGGCGCTAACTCAATCATTGACTCCAGCGTGGTGGATAATGGGACAACCGTTAGCACAACTGAGGCATTTACGGCGGCCAGTGTATCTACCGGGACTAGCCCGCCATCCGTAACAGCAGGGACAGGCGGAGTGGATGCCTATGGCGAGGGCACGGTTCCAAGTGTGGGCGCGGCCTCTGGCGTAGATATCTGTTATGCCGATTCAACGCAGCACGGGATGCTGTGCAGTTGGAACAACGGAAGCTATCTGCCGCTCACGCAGGGGCCAGCATCGGATACCAGCGGTGATCTGGCAAGCTTTAGCGGGACAGGCGGCGGCCTGCTGGTGGACAGCGGCGTAGTGGCTGCCAATGTCACCACAAATTCAAGCAACTACACATCGGGTCATGTCATTTCGGCCAATGGAAACCACACGGCGACGGACAGCGGCGTAGTCGCGGCGAATTTAGTAGTAGCCTCCAGTCCTGGCGCGGGCGTGGCACATTTCGCTGGATCTACGCAGACAGTGACCAGCAGCGCGGTAACTCCATCCGATGCTACCGGCAACACAAGCGGGTCCGGTAACTTCGCACTAGTCACATCTCCAGTACTGACCACTCCACACGTCACGACCATTGACGACGGCAACGGAAATCCATTCATGACGTCCTCGGCAACGGCAAGCGCTGTCGATTCTCTGACTGTGACCAATGCGGCAACAGCCAATCCGGCGGTGGTCGGTTTAGGAGCTACCGGGTCCGACAGCAACATCAGCCTTAATCTGCAAAGTAAGGGAAGCGGCACGGTGCAGGTTAACGGATCGCAAGTTGAGACCACATTTCTTAGCACAGGAAATGTCTGGGTAGGCGTGGCAAACGTGGCTACATCAACCGCTCAGTCTTCACTGAACGTTGGCAGCGCAACAACGGCCGCTACAGCAACGAACATCGCCGGCGGCGCGGCAAATGACATTGTGATCCAAGGCGGAACTGGGGGGACCACGTTTGTGACGCCGGTAAATGGTGCGGCCGTGATAGCTAATTCATCTGGTGTTCCTTTAGAATCAATCACTCCTACATTGGGCGTCCCTGGTACCAGCACTGGCACGTGGGCATTCGGCAACGCTACCGGCTCAGGCACCTTCACTGTCGGGGCATCTCCGAGCACAACCAGCAACACTATGTTAGGGCCTACCTCGGTTCCTGCTACAGGGGATCTTCTTTCATGCACTACTTCCAGCACCACCTGTACCTTAACGGATTCTGGAAAGGTTGCGGCTAACATAGTGAGCACTACAGATACAGGATCGGTTACTAGCACCATGCTGGCCGGAAGCATTGCCAATGCCAAACTGTCAAATTCTTCCGTGACGGTAAATGGCACAGTTTGTACACTTGGGGCATCATGCTCGGAGGTCCCGACATTTACAGACACGGCAGGTACAATCACCAGCGGCCATCTGGCTTGTTACACCGCCTCGAATACCATTGGTAATTGTGTCGGGACTCCATCAAACAACATTCTTGGGATATTCAACTCTTCCTCCACGTGGGTAGCCACCGGGGAAACTAGTGTGGTGATTGATGCAACACAGAATGTCACATTTGGAGACATTCTTTGCGCGTCATCAACAGCCGGATTGGCTCACGATAATGGATCAGTGAGTTGTACGACAGGAGAGGGGGTCGGTGTAGTCAAAACCACGGCATCAAGCGTATCGACGGTTACCGCATTTGTGAGGCTTTACTAAATGAAACGCAGACTACTATTCCTAATTGTTATTTATGCTGGATGCCTGAGTGCGCAGAACGTTCAATGCCAATCGTCCAGCGGAGCGTGGGGGCCGTGCGTCTTAAACCCTCCTGTTCAAGTGGCCACGGTGGCAGGAACCGCCCAGATCAATAACAAGATTTCTGCTGGCTCCGGAACCACCCTTACAAATGCCTTTCCTGGTAATACGACTGCCGGAAATACGATTGTATGCGGCGGGTTTGAGTCGGCAGTCACCGGTTCCGCCGTACCGGTCTTTACCGACTCGCAGAGCAACACCTATATCAGCGTGGTTTCCGGTGCGTCTGCCGCCCCAGGGTATGCTTTGTCCGTAGCCAATAATATTGTTGGTGGCACCACGGATACAATTACGCTCACTACAGTCTCAGGGGCCGCAGCATTTACATGCTACGAATTAAAGGGAGCCGTTACTGTGGGGCAGTCGTGGGATTATAGTGGCGCTGTACAGGCTACTTCAACTACCCTTAGCATCGGCCAATTCGGATCAGTTCTGCCGAATGAATTTGCCGCTGTGTGGGTCGGAATGGGTGCGGGCACGGTGACTTCTGGATCGGTTTCAATCGCTACTGTTCCAAATGGACTGATCGGAACGGATCAGCAGAATACAGCCCCGTCTGGTGGAGCGGCATTATCAGTTTTCTACTCCTCCCATGCGGTCATCAATAACGCCCCGAACTTTACCCAAAGCATCCCCATCTCTGCCTCCGAGACCTACTCAGCCATGACGGTCTCGATCAAACCTCAAGCCAGTTCGGACCTGAAAACGGCTTACAACCCATGCAATCAGCAAGTGCCAAGTGTGGCTTCCGTAAATCTTACCGCAAGCGGAAGAATCATAGTCGGCGTGGCCAGCAAGCAGACATATCTTTGCGCGATAGCCCCTTTGATCACGGCCACCGCCCAGAACATAGCGCTGGTTGAAGGCACGGGGTCAACTTGCGGAACTAACACTGCTGGAATGTCCGGGGGCGCGACCGCCGCAACAGGCTGGAACTTTGCGGCCAATGGCGGATTCGTTGCGGGAGTGGGGTCCGGAATGATCAACAAGACCGCGACTCTTGGGGATGATGTCTGTCTCCTTCTTTCCGGGTCGGGACAGACCTCTGGGACCGTTCTATACGTACAGCAGTAAGCCTGGAAGGCACGCATGAAGACCATCCTTGGAATACTCTCGGGCATATTGATCGGGGCTGTATTTATTGCACCCAACGTTGCGGCGGCTCCCGCTATCGTACAGCGTAAAAACGGCTTCGGGTCTTCATCGTTAACGATCACTAGCACCAGCGCCGGGCATACTCTCATCGCGGTCACTGACTCTACTAGCAGTCCAGCCAGCGTGCAGACCACGGGCGGGAGCGGCACAACATTCACCAAGATAGGCTCTTGCTACCACACAGTAACCCCGGAGTTCTTCTGCGCCTGGGTAGTCAAGAGCTCCAACGCCTCGAACACTGCAATCACCTGCACGACCTGCGGAACCATGAATGCCTTTTGGGTATGGGAAATCTCTGGGACCGACACCACTAATACCATCGACAAGATGGTGATGTGCCAGTACGGGTCGGCGGGCGGCGCATTATGCCTTGTCCCTTTGGCAGGTGGGTCTGGAGTGATTTCTTTCCACAACGGGTTTGATGCAGAAGCAATCATTATGGTAGGCGAATGCAGCTCCAATGCCTCCAGTATCACGGCTACTGGAATTACCAAAACCAACAACGGATTTCCAAACGGCAACTGGGCGGCGGATGGGATCTTATCATCGATCACGACGGTGACCGCTACCCCCGACGCGGGGTGCTCCCAGACAACAGCCTCTATGATATTAGGGATCAAGGGTTCAGGCGCTAACCAGACGTGCTCTGGGACTGCGGATATTGGGTTCTTCGACTACGGAACGGAAGTAGCTTCTGGGAATCCCACCGCGACGGCGAACATTACGCAGCTAGGCGATCTAGTAGTGGTCTATACGTGGTGTCTGACTGATTGCACGGTTACCTCCGTGACGGTAGGCAGTCAAACGGCTACTGCAACGTCGGTTATCGGAAATACCGGGAGCACCGCAGGACAACCGCGCTTATACTACGTGCTCTCAACGACTGCTGTCGGTGCACAAACCGTCACTATGACAACTTCCGGAGGAGGCTTCACCGAGGCGCAAGTCGCGTACGCCGAGTTCATTCCTTCTGCTGGTTGCCCAGTAACGCATGACGTGGATTCCGCCTTAGCCTCCGGTGCTACCGGCGCAACTATTACAACACCATCCATCACCCCTTCCGCTGCCGGGGAGATTCTGTTTGGCTTCACGACCGTATTTTCTCATGCTACCTCGGTAGGCAGCCCGTGGACCTGCTACCAATTTGACGGAGCGGGCGAAAATGTCTCCTGCTTCACTAACAACACGGTTAACGCCTGGGCCTTTGTTCTAAATTCCTCATCCGGAGCCACGGCTAACAATGTTACCCAGCTATCGAGCAATCCATGGCAAGCTCTGCTGACCTCATTCAGGACCTCTAGCGGAGCAGTCACCAACTGCACGATGTCCCTCCTTGGAGCGGGGCCTTGCTAAGGGCTATCGCCCTATTGCTGGTGGCGAGCGGATTGGCGTGGGCCGTGGGTGCTTGCCCATTCGGCATCCCGATCACCGGCACGCATTGCGTGTTCGTCTCGGCGTCTGGTCTGGACACCAACACCGGAAACGATGAGACCCATTCGTGGCTCCATGCTCCGGGAATGCCGAACTGCTCCAGCAACTGCAATTCGTTCTCCCCTGGAAGCGGAGGAGTCGGAATAATCTTTCGCGGCGGTGACACCTGGCACTTCGGAACCTCAACGGCTCCAGCCACGGGGGGAACTTGGGACATATTTAATCTTTTCATCTACACCTACACACATGACATTTCCTCCACCTGCACATTCGAGGGTACGCAGACTGGATGCCTGTATTTCGGCGTGGACCTAACGTGGTTCACGGGCGGTTCATGGACGCGTCCTATCATGACCGGAGACAACTCGACCTCGACCACATTGGTGGCGAGTTGTGCTCATCAGATCGCGGGCACGCCCTCTCCACTCGACAACAACAACATGGTGTCAATGGCCAGTGGCTCAATCCTCGATAACTTCGAGTTTACTGGCCTCTGCTCTTCCGACAGTACCGTGACTTCGGGTACCCAGGACACCATCATTGCCTATGTCGGGACCTCCACAGGTAACGGCGCGGATGCCTTCCTGACGAACGCCTATATCCATGGCTGGACAGCCACCACAACAGCGGGCACAGGCGGCAATAACCAGCCCTGCACGCTCATCGGCGGCGGAAGCAACGGCACCCAGACCTTCGATCACATTGTGGTGGATGGACAGGACAGCAGCCCAGGGTCGTGCGCGTGGGGGACTTTTCCTGGGTTCAACCACTTCCGTGACAGCATCGTCCGCTACACCAACCAAGGAGTTGGCCAAGCCTGCCACGATATCCACGACAATATTTTCGAGCACATGTACAATCACAACGCCGGGGCAGGTTCGCACACCAACGTACTCGAATGCAATGATGATGCGAACCCTTCAACCGCAAATGTGTTTTACAACAATGTCCTGCGGCATGATGACCCAGGATTAGTTGGCAGTGGCCAGGTTCATTTCTGGTTCTGCCCGGAGAGCGCCCCGGAGTACTGGTTTAACAACCTCGTCTACGACGTTACCCCTGAAGGCGGCAACGGCTGGGCCTATGCCGGACCGCCGACTTACGGTTGCACGAACACCGGCGGGCAGTTCATGTTCAACAACACATTCGTGGACTTCGAGATCCCCTGCGTACCGAGCACGAACAGCAACGGAGGGAAATATCTCACGGTCCTCAACAACCAGCTCATCAACACACCGTTCTACGACTCGACGGGCGGCGCGAACAGTTGCACAGGCTACAACAGCGCAACCAACATCGTCCAAACGAACGCGCAGGCAACCACGCAAGGCTACACCACCGGTTCATCTGGGACTGTCGGCAACGGTAATAATTGCGCCAACGATTCTACTACACCATGCACGCCGACTGTCAGTAGCAATTCAACCGTGTTGGCCGGAGCAAACCATCAATCTTACTGCACGGCCTTGGCTGCATTCTCTTCCGAGCCTGCTATCGGTACCGATGCCGCCAACGCTTGCAAGTACGAGACCACGGATGGCTGTTCTTATGACATTGGCACGCACGCTATGGTGTGTCCCGCGCAGACAGCGATAGCACGGCCACTCAGCACGGCATGGGACAGCGGATCCTATCAGTTCCAAGGCGCGACGATTTCAGGCAACACCTCCAACGGCCCCCGATCTTCTAGTGGACCATCAGTTAAGCACTAAAAGTCATCAGATTTACCAGCCCCCGTAACAAAAGGAGAAACCAAATGGACATTACCAAAATCGGAAACTGGGCGCAGTGGCTCGCAAACCCGGATAATGCCGGGCAAGTGCCATCTCCGTTCATCGACCCTTACATGACCAATCCGACTGTAGTCTTTGCTCCCAATGGGCAGTCTACAGGATTGAACCCGCAGAACTGGGCAACGCTTTCGTGTGCTCAGCAAGTTGCCGATACGCTCGGCGGTGAAGTCACTTTGACGCCGCCCTCTTGGGCACCTGGACAATTGGTGGGCGGTTGGTTTTACGCCCAACCCAAGTGGTACGTCAATTTGCCGAATGGCACGACCACCGATCCGGCCGTGATTGCCAATTTGTTCCCGAACAACGCGGCTTTGCTCAAGGCAAACTTTCCTTCGATTCTGGCTTCCTAATCCAGAATCTTCTCAGCGCAGCCTACACGTCTTGGCGGCGGTGCGAGACACAAAATGCAGTAGCCGAGACACCAACAACCCCGTAAAAGGAGAAAGAACCAAATGTCTGACCCAGCATCGGTTTGCAGTTACCCTTCCACTTCGTCTCCTCATCTGGTGCCGCCGTACACCCTTTTGGGTGGCCCGGAAAACATCAAACTGCTGTTCGACAGCGTGATGCAGTTGATGCAACAGTCCGTTGCCGACAACCAAGCCAACTCTCGCGCCTACGCCGCCCTGAATCTGCGCCGCGCTGAGAACGCGGCCACAATCGATCACCTTGGTAGCCTGAACGCCGTTATCTCTGCGCAGACCGGCGATACCAGCGGTCAGCAGACTGTCAGCCCGATCCGTACTGGCATCGGCGACACAATGGCTGCTGCTGCCTATCCGGCGAATCGCTCGACCGACCAATCCTCCGCTGCAATCGCTGCAGGCATTGCCGAATCCGTCCAGACCAACGTCACCACTCAGGTTTCGGCCTTGACCGAACAGGTAGCGGCCTTGGGTGCGACTATCACCACGACAGTCCAATCGCTGGCCGATTCCCAGGCGTCCATCGCTGCCTCTTTCGCCGTCATGGCTGCTGCTCTTAGCGCGCTGAAACCGCCTGCCTCTTCGACGGGCACGCCAGCCGCCTAACTCTCTCCGTTACGGGGGAGGGCCGGCTGTTCGCAAAGCCCCACATGTGGCCCGCGCGGCAGCCGGCTGTCTTCTCGTAACGGGTCATAGGATTTCACCGCATGAGTTTTCTATCAGTCATCAAGTCTATCGGCCACGTCCTCGGCATCATAACCAAAGACGTGGCCCCTTTTGACAACCTGATTTCCGCCATCCCCGTATTCGGCCCGATTGCCGCGACAGTCATCGGAGCAATCGCAGCCATTGAGCAGCAAACCACTGGAACAGGGCAAGGAGCCACGAAGAAATCTGCCGCGACCGACATCATCACGGCCCTGTTGCCTCACTTGGACGCCGCCATGCTCAGCGCAGTGATTGACGATGTAGTGGCTGGCCTCAACACCATCGAGGCAGCCGTTTCCAAATTGCCTCCGGCTCCAGCGGCGCCTGCAACGTCGTAAACTTGAGGAACCAACATGCTAGGGTGGCTGGCGGGGATGGTCGATCTGATAATCAACAAGCTCAACTCCCTGCTGTCTGGGCAGGCGGCTTTAGCTCAATCGCAGCATACCGCCAATGCCGAATTGGCTCAGAGCCTAACGCTTTTATCGCAGGCTCTTGCGACTTTGAATCAGGTTCTCGCCAACACAGAAAAGATCATCGTCCAACTAACCCCGCCACCACCCGCAGCCGCAATTCTTACCTTGACGCTTAACGGAGAAATCAATATGGCCAAAACCACACTGGCAACAACTCTCGACCTGCAACTCCCGGATTCCGGGAGCGGCACCGCAACCCTTTCCTTCGTGGACGCCGCCGGGCTTCCGGCAGTGGTACCAACGACCTCAACTGTGGCGACCACGTGGACATCCAGCAGCCCTGCGGTTGTCGTCACGCCGAGCACCATCAATCCGCTTGTGGCTGCCTTCGCACCATCCACGCCGCCACAACTGGCCACAGGCATCGTGATTACCGCTGCTGTCACGATTACCGATCCCACGCTGCCAACGATCAACCTGACGGCTACCGGCGAGCCGATTGACGTGATAGCGGGCGGTATCGCGGGCGTGCAGATGGTAGAGACGGAACCGTAACCGTGCTCACGGGGCGGAGTCACCCAGACTTCGCCCATGCTCCTCAATTCCCCCATGAAACTGACACTTCCGGCAGGCTTTGGCAACCTCGATTTCACCGACTGGCTACGCGGACTCGTTTCCGCATTTGTTAGCGGCGGAGCTACTGGCGCTAGCGCGGCGTTCGTAGGCTCCACGTTGACTAAGGATTTGGCTGTCGGAACCTCCAAGTTTTTCATCGAATTGCTGGCCGTGTTCACCATCAGCGGCACGCTGAGTATGCTAAACTTTCTGCGCACCAAGCCGATACCAGACATGAAGATCGTAACGACTACCGTTCAGATGGCTCAGCAGTCGCTGAATCCGCCAGCAACAGTGGTAACGACCATCGCAGAGACTCACGCGGAAACCACTTCTGGCGAACCGAAAGCATGACGGCACGTCTGAAGAAACTGAATAAGTAGACGCGCACAAGTTATAACAATGTCATTCTTTGAGACAATCCGTAAGGCTATAACACCATCGCGGCGAGAGGTTATAGCGATCCCTGGCGCTGGAGTTACCCTACCAAAGCCAAACCCGATGATGGAGATCGGCGTATCTGGCCTCGCCAGAACAAAGTTGCTCGGATATGTTTTTGAAGAGTGGCTGAGCTCCCTATCAACATATCAAGCCAAACTGGTTTACCGGGAAATGCGCGACAATGATCCGATTATCGGGGCGCTGTTCTACGCGATGGAAATGATCCTCAGAAAGGCGGAATGGCGTGTTGAACCATCGAAGGGAGCGAAGGGCGACGATTACGGTGAATTCGTAGAGTCCAACATGAACGACATGAGCCACACGTGGACGGACTTCATCGCAGAATGCGTGAACATGTTTGCATTTGGCTATGGACTCTTTGAAACCGTCTATAAGCGGCGTCTCGGTCCTGATGGCCGTAAGGCCAGCAAGTATGATGACGGGCTTATCGGATGGCGCAAACTCGCGCCGCGCGCCCAAGAAACAATTCTGTACTGGATATGGGACGATGAGGGCGGCTTACAGGGCGCAGTCCAATTAGCAGCTCCGGACTATCGCACAGTGCCGATTCCGATTGAAAAGTTACTGCTATTCCGCACCACTTCAATAAAGAATAATCCAGAGGGTCGCTCGGTCCTTCGCAACTGTTACCGACCCTGGTTTTTCAAGCGTAGGATCGAGGAAGTGGAAGGCATCGGGATTGAGCGCGACATGTGCGGGTTGCCGGTACTTTACGCGAATCAGGAAGTTATCAACGCGATGGGCGGAGTCGATGCCGCCAAGCAGATGATTACTAACATTCGCGTAGATGATCAGATGGGAGCTCTCTTGCCGCTCGCCTATGACGAGAAGGGCAATCCCATGGTCAAACTGGAATTGCTCAAGGCCGCCGGCCGCAAGATGACAGACCCCGGAGCTACCATCAATCGGTATAACCAAGACATTCTCAATACGGCGATGGCTGGCTTCATCCAGTTTGGCCAGACTCCCACGGGTAGCCGGTCGCTCCACATGAGCGCAACTCAAATCTTTGCGCTTGCCCTCGGGGCCTTCATGGATTCGGTGGCCGATGTCATGAACCGCATTGCCATCCCTCGCCTGATGGCGCTGAACAAGATGGATCTAACGCTTGCGCCGAAACTGGTACCCGGCGAAATCGGGGTACGCGACCTCGATGAGCTTTCGGCGTACATTCAGCGCCTCTCGCAGTCTGGGCTGTCGTTCTTCGACCCGGATACGGCAAACTACTTGCGCAAGGTTGCGAGGCTGCCAGAAGAACCCAAGGAAGCCCCCGCCGCGCCGTCTCCCGTGGCTCAGGAGCCTCCTGAACAGACTGGCGTGCCCTCAGGTAAGGGCCAGCCGCCAACAGGGCCTAAATCGCCTCAGAGGCCAGCGGGAAAGACGGCTCCAGTGCAAGGCGAGACGGATGAACAGGCAGCAGAGCGGTTGCAGGAAGTGGCGTAGAATCCATGCCCGTAACTTTCGTCCGTAAATCCCAAGTCGAGACAGATCCAATCTTGCAAGCGGCTTCGCGCATGGAGCCGAAGCTGCGGGATGCGTTTCTTGCCGCCGTGGCCTACCTGAAAAAGAGAGTCTCCCTTACGGAACTGGAGCACGCCATTGCAACCGGCGATGCCAACGGAGCGCTTGCCGCTGTGGCCGTAGATCAGCACTTTGTTGCGGCGCTTAATGGGCAGACGCAAACCGGCATCCAGTCGTTCAAATCAGCCATCAGGGAAACCTTTGCAGCGGGCGCCGTGGCCGCGAAGGAGGCGCTTCCAGCAAAGATTGGCATCGGGTGGGCGTTCGATATCACGAACCCGGAGTCGGTCAAGTTCCTGCAATCCTACCAGTTCAACCTCATTAAGCAGATCACGGATGACACCAAAGAGAACATCCGTCAAGTGATTACGAATGCATTCGAGCAAGGTGGGCATCCCTACGAACAGGCGCGATTAATCCGCGATTCCATCGGCTTGACGCAGCGCCAGCAGCAAGCGGTTGAGAATTACCGCCGCGCGCTCTCTTCACCGGATACTATGGCCGATGCGCTAGAGCGGGAATTGCGCGATAAACGCTTCGACCGGACGGTGATGGCTGCGGTGCGGAATGATACAGCGCTGACGCAGGAACAGATTGACCAGCAAGTGCAGCGCTACTATGATCGATATCTCAAGTACAGGGCTGAATCAATCGCGAGGACCGAAACAGTAAGATCGGCTAACACTGGGCAATTTGCCCTGCATCAACAGGCCAAGCGAAACAATGTTATCCCGATAGGCACATTGAAGCAAAGTATCGCTTCAGGGGACGATGCCACGTGTCCCGTCTGCTTGGGAATCGAAGCCGAAGGTCCAATACCGCTTGACCAGCCGTTCTCTACCGGCGACATGTACGCTCCATATCACACCCTCTGCCGTTGCGGATACGGATTGATCTTTCCAAGGGCAGCATGATGCAAAACCAAATCACCATAGCGCTCGATTGCCTCACTGAACTCGTGGAAACGGAAGTCCCCGCGACATCGTTCGTGGCGGTTACGATTGTAGTCAACGGCGAACCGGGCGATACGGTAATAGTTCCAGTGATTGATAGCGACTGAATGCCTCCCGCTCTTGTTGTCGCCATCTTAGTTGCCGCCACCATGATAGTGGTTTTCCTGATGTTCTGGAACTCTCCGCCTCCAAAGCGATAACCACGAATGGCCAGTCAAGGCGCAGTATTCGCAGCAAGCATGGTGGATAGTGTGCGGTGCGCCATCGACAGAGCCGTGAACGATACGTTAGAAGAATGTGCGTGCCTCGTAGAAATGGCGGAGCAAGGTGAATCGGACGATGATATCGCAGCCAAAATCAGGGCGCGCAAAATAACATGGCAACGCTCCGCGTGATGCACCTCTCCAGCAATTCGGACCTTCCGGAATCGGTTCGCGATGCCGTGCCTGATGCGGATGCGCAGACCATCTTTCGCATGGCGATGAATCAGGCGTTAGCCGATGGCCGCTCTGAGATGCACGCCTACATCAAGGGCTACCGGGAGTTGGAGAAATCCGGCTACGTGGAGACTGGCCTTGGCGTGTGGGAAGTCCAAAAGGCATCACCCACTGTTGGGATGGTTCACTCTCCCGTGCCTATTGGCAGCGCATTGCGTTACGAACAGGATGAAGACGAAGAGGAAAAGAAGCGCAAGGCCAAAGAGGCGGGGCAACTGTTGGTGCCTACTGCCAAGGGCGACACGATAGCGCTGGATGTGCCGCTATTCCTTCGGTTGCTCGAAGTGGCGCGCGAGGATATCAAGTCCGATGCACCGCTCCATGTGCTCACTGAAAAGCTCGTGGAACTGATGGAGGAAAAGCCGGAACTAGGCATGTCCGATTACGACTCCATTATTGCGGCGATTCAAAAGAAGCGGACAGAGGATAAGGACGACCCAGGCACGCAGGATGTTGACCCGCCAGAGAACGGCGCTGACTTCCTGCCAATGCCGGCAGGTCCAGACGACAGACCGGAAAAGGAAGATGACGAAGAGGCAGAGAAACATCGCGCGAGCGCGAAGAAGAATGGCGCGGGAGTTCCGTCAGGATCTCAAGGTAACGCCAGCGGCGAAGCAATCATCGCCAAACGAATCTCAGGAAGCTCAAACATCCCGCTAAACGCCAAAGGCGAGAAGCTGGCCGACCGATTAGGCCAACGAATCGCCGCTCGTGGGGGGCTAGATGTCCTATACAATAGCCCCCTACGGCGTTCTGTTCAGACGGCAGATGCCATTGCGCGCCACGCTACGCGCTCCATGCGCCGCGGCAAGCCAGTCCCTGAAATTCAGCCATGGCACCTCGGGGAATTTGAGGGTAAATCGGGAGGCGACAATCAAGATCTCATAAACTGGTTTGTGAAGCATCCCGATGAAGTGCCACCAGGCAAAGGCAATGACGGCCAAACGGGCGAATCGTTCAACGCCAGCAAGAAGCGCCAACTGGGATGGGCTAAGGCTCTGTATGAGCGATGGCAGGCTGACCCGACCATAAAGATTGGCATGGTGGATCACTCACGCTTTGAGGCTCTGCTCAATGCTTGGGTCGATGACGATTGCCCTGCCGACTTCGATGTGGATACCAAGGATATCGAAGACCCGCCGAACGATTTCAGCGACCACGCTTCGATGAAACGCTGGAACGATGACAAGATCAAAGACATTGACCTTGAAGAAGACGAACCGTTCAAGGGTGGCATCTACCTGATTCTCCACTCGCTGACGGATGACGATACCGATGATGGAAATGAAGAACTCCAGGCTACCGAAAAGGCTGCACCACAAATCCCTCCACATCTTCGCCAGACTACGGGTACGGAGCGGTGCGCGAACTGTAGCTATTACGATCCAGCGGGGAATTGCAAGATGTATGATCACTACCCCGTACAGGCCGATCAGGTGTGCGACTCCTGGACCGGCAAGCCTGACGTAAAGAAGTACCTGCCCCCTATAGAGATAGCAAAAGCGGCGCGCGCTGCTTATGCTTCAGGCAATGCTGTCATCGACATCACTGCGCCGCTCGCAGAAGGCGGAGGGCTATCGGTTGAGGCGCTACGTAAGATTGCGGAGCACTTCGCAGATGGGGCCAGCGCTACCGAGCCATCCTCAACGCGTGACGCGTGGGGCGGCACAGCGGCCGGCAAGTGGGCTGCGAAGATAGTCAAGAAGGAAGACGCAAGGCGATGGCCTCAGAGCATTTCTGTGGACCTCGATGGTACACTCGCCGCTCCGCTTGAATCCTACGATGGCACCAGGATTGGGCACCCCATCCCCAAGATGGTCGATTACGTCAAGTGGCTACTCGCAGAGGGCAAGGCAGTCAAGATATTCACCGCTCGCGTGGCCGATGACCCAGACGGCAAAATTAAGCGCGCTATTGAGTTCTGGTGTAAATCGCATATCGGACAAGTGCTGCCGGTGACGAACGAGAAAGACCCAGGCATGGTCGAGTTGATTGACGACCGCAGCAAACGGCCCGACGAAGTCGCTAAGGCTGGCAATGGTGTGCTCATTGCCTTCTGGCCCGATGCGGAGACGCAGAAAGCACTAGCGGTACCGGGTGGCGAGACACCGGAAGATATTCATCTAACGTTGGCCTATCTTGGCAAGCAAGAAGAGACGGACCCAACCGTCATGCCGGTCATCGAGAATGCCATTCGCGTGTTCGCCAGCAACGAACCGCCGATCTCTGGCATCATCGGCGGCATCGGCCGATTCCCTGCAACGCTACAGTCCGATGGGCAGGATGTGGCCTACCGCAGTTTCCATTCGGATGACATTCAGCAATTCCGACAGAAACTCGTGGATGCCATCAAGCAAGGCGGCGGCAAACCGCGCGAGAACTTCGGCTACACGCCACACATCACGCTCAAGTTCCTAGCGCCACATGCGCCGCACTTGCTGGCTACGCCGGAGAATATCCCGGTTACGTTCGACAGAATCACGCTGTCGATTGGCGGCGAGAAGAAAGAATTTCCACTGAGCGGGCAGACCGCAACCATCAAGCGAGAAGAGGAATGCGCATTTGAGTTGAGCGGGAATATCATCAAGATCGACAGGCCGCAGCATCTTGTTTTTGGGTGGGCCTCGATTGTCTCGGCAAATGGGAAGCCGGTGGTCGATACTCAGGCAGACGTAATCCTCCCAAAAACATTAGAGGCCGCTGTATACTCTTACTGTTTGGATGCGCGCGTCGCCGGAGAAATGCATGAGACAGATGGCGACGGCAAGCCGCAGCAAGTAGGAGAACTTGTCGAGAGCGTTTTCTTTGATGACGAAAAAGTGCAAGCGATGACGCGCTCGCTCAACGACCAAGGCATCCCGGCCACGATGTTCATGCCATTCTGTGGCTGGTGGATTGGCTTTCGCATTTCCAGCGAATCCTGCTGGCAATCCATTACGTCTGGTGAATTGAGGTCATTTAGCGTTGGCGGCAAAGGCAAGCGCGCGGCAATCGCCGGGTAAAAGACAACTGGGTCCCCATGACATTCCTACAACTGCTGTTGCTGAACCTTACAGTGCAAATATGCGCGATGTGCATCAGCATTTGGGAGTTCTTACCATTTCGTGGATGCTGTTTCGCCGATGACCTGAATAATGAGTCGCACGGCTGGCGCACGGACCCGCTCACGGAGGTGCGAACGGAATCCAGGGATATCCGACGCCGGGTTGGGACAATTGAGGAATGCCTTAAAGATCAATACGTCACAAGAGCGGATTTTGATCCAGTTAGAAGGGTGGTCTATGGATTGGTCGGGCTTGTTCTGACTACGGCGGTGGGAAGCATTCTGGCCCTTATCTGGAATGTCAAAAAGTGAAAGAATTCCACTTAACGTCAAACCATGTGTTGATGCTGGCTACGGTTGTCGCCATCACATTGGCGCTAATCCCATTGAGCCTGTATGTCTGGTGGAGTAGACCCCGCAACTCATTCATCCTGACGGATCAAATCCACGTGGTCGAAAAGGAAGTCTCTATCGGCGGTTCGCTGGAATACAAGATGAGTTATTGCAAATACAGTGATGTTAGCGCAGAAACGCACTATTCCTTCATTGATTCAGTAGTTTACCCGCTTCCAGGGATGGTTGTCAGGGAGTTGGAGTTAGGTTGTCACCAAGTGGTTGAAGGCTTGATCGTTCCTGACGTGCCACCAGGGAGTTATCGGCTCGATATGCTGCGGGTCTACAATGTCACCCCATTTCAGCGTCTAGAAGTGCACAGTCTGAGCAATCTCTTCAAAGTGGTCAAGGGGATGGCGACCTCAGAAGATCGCATGCCACAAGGTAAGTAACGATCTAGATGCCTCTCATTATCACATCCCTGTGCTGCCAATTGGTGTTGCTCGCTTATCTGTGCCTACGTAACCGTTGGCGCTCCATGCCCACATTTATGGTGTTTTGGTCACGCACAAGCGCAAACTCAGGCGCAACGTTCCAATCCGCAACGCGGAAGAACTCTTTGAGAGGTTAGGATACGTGGAGAATTTTGTGAAAGAGTCCAGAGAACGCGAAAGCGACCTTCAGCGGCAGGTTAGCAATATCAGGGCATCCATTGTAGAGATCCAGCAGAATGCCGTGATGAAAGAGGATTTAATCGCATCGGAGCGCAGGCTCGCAAGGTTGATTGAGAATCGCGGGCTGCAAGGGGATTAGTTATGCCGAATGAACTTAGCTCTCTTGCGGTGAACGAGGTCTCGCTAGTTGACGCTCCAGCCTGCAGTGAAGTAGATCCTAAAACTCAGCGCAAGATCCAACGCGCGGTTGTGGCTATATGGAAACGACATTCAAAAGATTCAGGAGGTGCCGACGTGAACGAGCAGGAGTTACGTGCTCTCTGCAAGGCAGACGACGCATGGGACGATAACGACCTGATATGCAAGGCAGTTGGCGGCGGTGGCGCTGAAGGAGTTTGCAAGGATGGTGTCTGCCAAACTCAGGGTGGGTCTTGTTTTCCTGCCTCGGATTGGGCATTCACCCCGGATAAAACCAAGCCATCGACATGGAAACTCAGACTTACTTCATCCCCAGGAGGCAAGCCAGACGCAAAGATCGTTGGCGCTGCTGTGGCCGCCCTCGGTAAAGGGTTCCGAGGAAACAAGGTTCAAATTCCATCAGACAAACTGGCATCCGTTAAGTCGCGCGTTCGGGCGGCTTGGCGCGCTGCGAATCCCGACAAGGGCGATGACGAATTGCCCCCAATTCTGAAGTCAGACAAAGGAGATACCATGCCAACTCTCGAAGCTATCGAGAAAAATCAAATCGAACTGGAGGGCACCATTGCCACGCTCAAAGCCGCCACTGAAGCCCTGCTGGCCGAAAACACAGTGTCCAAAGCCATCAGCGGATTAGTGCTGAAGATGTCCAAGAAGGAGCGCAAAGCCTTCGGGGCGATGACGGACGACCAGAAGAAAGCGTACATGGCTGCGGACGAAGAGAAGCGCAAGGGCATGATGAAGGAAGCCTGCAACAAGCGCGATGAAGAAAAACTGGTGGTGACGATGTCAGCCGCTGACCAGCAAGCCTTCGCCAAAGCTGGCCCCAGTGAGAAACTGGTTCTGCTGGCCAAGGCGGAGAAGGCGGCGAAACTCAAGAAGAGCGGCAGCGACAAGCCCGACAAGCCGGGAGCCGATGACGAACCGGATGAGGATGACAAGGACGAGGAAGAGATGA